>OJIO01000575.1_pt1 | contig 22087 bp, 19 predicted proteins | sample 1595621 | NCBI WGS metagenome assembly OJIO01 (sample SAMN05416776, study PRJEB24817) | seawater metagenome | isolation source: Sea water | place: Canada:Atlantic | collected 2013-07
GCGTTATTCTTATTCTATTTCTTCCAGTCGTGTCAATGATCGTTTTTCCCTATTTTATCTACTCATTTGCTAGCATCATTTGCTTGCGTTCCTTTCGTAAGGGGGTGCAAAGATAGCACCCTTTTTACTTAACCACCAAACTTTATAGTAAGAAATATTCAAAAAAAATAATTGAGGTTATATTTACACCACAATAAATATCAATATTCATGTCAATTTGAAAAATTAATATTGATAACTTTAAGTCAACAATATTATTGATTGCCATTTGCCAATTTATCGAAAGACAATTTTTATTGAAAAAAGATGAAATAAAAGATGAAAAAGATGAAATATCTTCAAAATGAAGTGTTTTTGTGGCAAAAAGGGCAAATATTGAAAATATCATCTTCTAAAATGACCGTCAATCATCGATCATAATTTTTAATATATGTTATGACTTAGAATTGAGCTTTATACCAAGTTTTAGATTAGGTATTTTATTTCTAACCCTTCATTAAGTTATCAAAACGCCATTCATTTTAAAGTACAAGGATTCTAATAAGTAGTATTCGCTAGTAGAATTATTGTCTCTAATTCTCGACTTTAGATATTATATATTCAATAAGGCAAGGAGAAAAAGTTTCGATCAATACATAATATAATACTATCGACTTAAAAACTGTGGAACCATAGACATATAGAAAAGTACGATAGGAATTACATCAAACTCTTATCCGATATTTATAGTCCTAGACAATAGTATGCAATAAATCAAGAATAAAATTTGAGTCGAAAATTAATACATATAATAAAGATATTATTCACATTGGTATTGATTCACTTAGGAAGCAAAACATATGGGCAGACTTGTTGTAGCGGAGGAATTCCTCTAAGTACTAATCTTGAATTCGATATTGAGGAGGTTAATACATTACACATTACATTGTCTTCAGATTTCAATAGATTGAATACACTATATAATGTATCAGAAACCTTACCACTCAATAATCGAAGGAGAAAAACTAACAGTTACCTATTTAGAGGTGGTTATGATTTCGCTCATGGAACATCCTTCGAAGTATTAGTACCCTATATAGTTCAGCATCGATACATATCTCAAAATAATGGCGGGAATGACAACCAACGTTCCTCTGGTATCGGTGATATAGTTTCATCGTTGATCATTCATTTCCACGCAAGTGGTGTGTCGCTATTGCTTATAGATTGCGAAGCACCGAAGGTAACATTGAGTGGACTTGCACCATATATATAATCCGGATAAGTTATAATAGATGGCGGATACGTACCTCCATAACTGACCTTATACACATTTTTATCCTTAAGATTACAGATATAAGGATTACCATCATTTGAATTAAACTTAATATCTTTCACACCTTTATCGAAAGTGGCAAAAGGTGTAAGCTCTGCGATATTAAATTCATCATCCAAATTTAAAGTAGATATGTTCCCGAAAAAATCGCCCTTTATACTCATCAGGATAAACATCAAACTGATTATAGCCACCAGGGATGGTAGATGCTCCATCCATTATAGTCCCTTCGATTACTGACAACGGATCATTTATTGATAACCCGACTGCTAACAATTCTTCATCGAATGACCACAGAGGTTTTTGCAGGTGGATTCCATTGTCCATTACTATAGGCCAATAATGGCGGCTCATGGATAAGAACATACGAAGAATCAATACTAAGCAATTCATCACATGGATTAACATAACTGTAGTCTGACAATTTATGTCTATTCCTTTTAAGCTCCTTAAATATAAAGAAATCACAACCAAAAGCATCATTAGAAGCTTCAAGGTTTTCTACATCCTTACTACTGAATGGCAATTTAAGATCATAACCTTCAAAGAATGGCCATCCGTACCAGTTTCCTGAAGACTGGACAAGATTAAGTTCTTCCCAATTACTAGACCCTACATCTCCCAAAAGAAATATCCCAGGATCGCCATCCTCTAGAGAATGTGATCCTGTATTTGGAATCTTCATGAATTTATAAGGATTTCGAAATCCAAGTGACCATATCATGGACACAAAGGAACCAGAATCAGACTCATCAAAATAAGGATTAGTGGACAACCCTAAACCTGTATTCGGATCTATTCTGAGTAATTTCCCATTAACACACTTCCTCATCATTGACCTAAAGAAGCCTACATTTTCTTCTGGTGTTAAAGTTCCATCAGCAATCGACTAGTCATGGTATGTATCATTGGCGTTTCCAGCATCACGTTCAGTGAATGAACCACCATCTCCAAATGTAAACATCAAAGAACGATCTGTGCCAAAAACCAAATTCCCTGCTGCATGACTAGTCATCAAAATAGGTAATCCATCTTCAAATGACTCACCAATTATAATCTTTCGACTTCCTTCTATAATGGTGCCGAAATTAGTGTTGGAATCAGCAGTATATCTAGTCAATCTACCTATAGATGCTTGACTTGTAATCGTCATATCAGGATCATAATCAGAAGTGCCCGCAAATAAACCATGATGTCTATCTACAACATAAAATAATAATGTCCATTGCTCAAAAAAGAAGGATCAAGTGCAAATCCTAATAGCCCATGGTCAGATTGATTGTTAACCTCATCTCGAATATCTATTAATGGCTGAGTAGAAACTTGACCATCATGATATGGCCATATCAATCCACCTTTTTCCCATACAAAAGAATGATCCTTTCTTGAGAATGCAATTCCAATAGGGTTTTATAAATTTTCTAAGGGCAACTCTTCAACGATAAAATTCTCGGGTAATATGATTTAAGAAAAACTCTGAGCTATAACCATGAAACACAAAAGGCACGTAACTAATATTCTCATAATTAATATTTATTAGAAACAAAGGTAGGATAAAATGGAAAAGCCAACAATACCAGAAGTTATAACTTTTTTAGCTCTTACTTACTCCGGACAAAATGATTCCGCTATACCAAATTCATGAATCGTCTTAAATCATTCACTATTTACTCCTACAACATCCCAAATCTATTCTTCACCATCGAAGAAGTTAGCAAATACATCTTTTTTCCATTATTAATACGGATACGTTCTGAAAGTATATTGTGTGCTGGAGCACTCTTGATCTTGTAAAAAAGAGAAAGATAATATCTATATGCTGTAAACACGCCTAACTTTGCCCCCGCAGGAAGCTGCTTGATTCCTATATATGCATGATCAAAATCTTTTTGGATATCCGCTTCGATTATAGCTTTGTCTTCCTGGCAAAAATTAGTAAGATCTATATTTGGAAAATAAGTTCTTCCTCGTTCTTCAAAGTCTGACTTCATATCTCTTAGGAAATTTATTTTTTGGAACGCACTTCCTAAACTTTTTGCCCACTCTTCTAATCTCTTATATTCATTATTATCGCCTTCACAAAATACTTTGAGACACATGAGGCCGATAACTTCAGCAGATCCGAAAATGTATTCTTTGAGCGTAGCATCATTATATTCAATATCGTATAGATCCATCTCCATACTTTTTAAGAAGGCCTCAATATGTTCCAATTCAAGACCATATTGATGAACGACTTCTTGAAACGCATGAAGAACAGGATTGAGACTTATTTTTCTTTCAATAGCTAAATAAGTTTCTTTCTTAAATTCCTCCAAAAGTAATTTTCGATCACTGTCATGAAAAGTATCTACTATCTCATCTGCGAACCGTACAAAGCCATAAATGCTGTAAATTGGAGTCCTAAATTTTGGAGCAAACACTTTAATACCCATCGAAAACGATGTACTATAATTATTGGTGATTAGCTTACTTATCTCCTGACAGGTTTGGTTATATAGATTAATCATTCATTAATAGTTTTAAGGATTTCGGCAGCTACTACTTGTCCAGATATCAATGATGGAGGTACTCCAGGTCCTGGCGTAGTTAATTGACCAGTGTAGTAGACATTTTGCAAATACTTGTTTTTTAATTTCGGCTTAAGGAATGCTGTTTGAAAAAGTGTATTTGCTAATCCATAAGCATTTCCTTTATATGCATTGTAATCTTTTTTGAAATCATTCATACAATAAGATCTCTTAAACTCTACTAGAGGTCTAATGTCAACACCTACTTTGTCAATAACTCGATTACAAATAATATCAAAATACTTTTCTCTCATTTCCTCACTATCTTCTAGGTCAGGTGCAAGTGGCACTAGCAAAAACAAATTTTCCTTGCCTTTTGGTGCAATACTTTTATCTGATTTTGAGGGACAACAAATATAAAATAGGGGCCTAGTAGGCCATTTAGGATTTTTGTAAATTTCTTCAGCGTGCAAGTCAAAATCTTCATCAAAAAACAAATTATGATGTTTGATTCCTTCTACTTCGGAGCCCAAACCAAGATAGAATAATAAAGATGAAGGAGCCATAGTCCGTTTATCCCAATAGTCCGAAGAATAATTCTTGTACCCTTCAGGCATAATGTGTTGATCTACATGGTGATAGTCAGCACTCGCAACTAGATAATCACAATCATATGCACTACTTTCAGAATTTGCAGATATTACCCTTCCCTCATCGATAGAAACTCCAACAATATTTGCTTTTGTTTCAAAATTCACTCCTAATTCCTTGGCTAAACTGACCATTCCTTCGATAATCTTGTGCATACCTCCTTGTGGATACCAAGTTCCAAGTTTGAGATCTGCATAATTCATCAATGAATAAAGTGCTGGAGTATCCGCTGGAGTTGCACCAAGAAATAATACAGGAAATTCTAATAATTTAATCAGTTTGGGGTTCTTGAATAACTTTCTAATCTGTTTATCTATGCTCGAAAACATTTGTAGTTTGAACAATGATTTCACAACTCTCACATCTATGAATTCAGTAATTCCATGGCCAGGTTTCCAAACAAATTCATCCATCCCAACTTGATACTTATACTCAGCTTCTTCGAGAAACTTTTTAAGCTGGTTTGAAGATCCGGGTTCATGAAACTCAAAAAAACTGTATAATTCTGGCATGGTGGCTGGAATATCTACAAATTCATCTTCAAAATATACTCGGTAGGATGGGTCAAGTCTTTCTAATGTGTAGTAATCAGATACTTTTTTTCCAAATTTTTCAAAAAAATGATCAAACACCTCGGGCATCCAATACCAACTAGGTCCCATATCAAATACAAAACCTTCATGTTCAAACTTTCGTGCTCTACCACCTAAAGAGTCATTCTTTTCGACTACAGTAACATCTAATCCTCCTTTGGCTAAACAACAAGCTGACGCTAACCCAGAAAAACCCGAACCAATTACCACAACCTTCTTTTTGCTCATAAAATTTATCATATCAATACAAGTCAACAACCTACAAAATTGGTTTTTGTTTAACACTTTACTCATTATTATTAAACAAAAATTACAGGACCTAGCCCTTTAGAAAGTAATATAAAAAGATTTAAATTTAATATTTCACTATATGAAGAGAGTTTCCTTCTTGAGAATAAGAAAAGAAAAGAAAAGAAGGAACCAATGCATTGTTGTCCAAGCCATACTTTTAGCGATTTAGATCAAAATAGTTTCTATATCAAAACAAAAAAAGCCTCCAACCCAATTAAGGATTGAAGGCTATATCTATAGAGAATTAAAAGTTAGTAATTACTTACCTCCGTCTAATTCGTCTTGCCATTTTTTCAAACCATCCCAATCACCATCTGCAGCCATTTTAGCTTGCGCAGGCCAAGTTGTTGGGTCATGACTCTTATACCTATTTCCAGCTTCAGCTAAGATTTCTTTGATCTTCTCTGCATCTGTAGTAGATAATTCAGCGAAAGAACTGATACCAGCAGTTTTGATTAGCTCAGAGATTTTAGGTCCGATTCCTTCAATTTTCTTGAAATCATCTTCTCCAGAATCAGCTTTTGCCTTTTTAGCTTTAGGAGCAGCCTTAGCTTTTGCCTTTACAGGAGCTTCAGCATTTGCTTCTTCCTTTGCAGGAACTTCAGCTTCTGCTTCTTCCTTTGCTGGAACTTCAGCTTTTGCTTCTTCCTTTGCTGGAGCAGCTTTTTTTACTGGAGCAGCTTTTTTTGGTGCTGGTGGTTTAGGAGCATCCGCAGCCAATTGATCTTTCAATTGGGAGAATACATCTAAGTCACCTAACGTAGCTCTTTCAACATTAGACTGAGTTTTCTTTACAGCTTTCTGCACTGTCTTTCTCTCTTCTCTCTTCTCAGTTCTTACACTATCATCAGCTTCTCTCTTGATATCTTCAACATATCTTAAGTGAGATACCAATATTCTCTTGTCATCTCTGTTGAATTCAATAACTTTGAATGTAGTTGTTTCATCAACATCTACACTTGTGTTATCTTCTTTCTTAAGATGTCTTAGAGGAGCATATGCTTCTAGACCGTAAGGCAATTGAACGATTCCACCTCTGTCATCTTTCTTAATAAGAGTTGCTTCATGGTAAGATCCGATTGGAAATACATTTTCGAAAGTATCCCAAGGGTTCTCTTCTAATTGCTTATGCCCTAATGATAGTTTTCTGCTATCCTGGTCGATTTCCAAAATCTGAATATCGATCGTTTCACCTACTTTAGTAAATTCTGATGGGTGTGAATATCTCTTTGTCCATGATAGGTCAGAGATATGAACCATACCGCCGATTCCTTCTTCAAGCTCAACAAATACACCATATGGAGTAAGATTTTTCACAACACCTGAGAACTTCTGTCCTACTGGGAATTGATCTCCAATTGATGACCAAGGATCATTAGATAATTGCTTGATAGATAATGACATTTTTCTTTCATCTCTATCGATAGTTACCACTTTTGCTTCGATTTCTTTTCCAAGAGAGAAGTAATCTCTAGCATTAACTGGCTGGTTGCTCCAAGTCACCTCAGATACGTGGATAAGTCCTTCTACACCAGGTATGATTTCTAAGAATGCACCGTAATCTTCGATGTTTACAATCTTACCTTTTACAGTTGATCCTTCTCCTACTTCCTCACCAAGTGTCTGCCATGGGTGTGGTTGTAATTGTTTAAGACCAAGAGAAATTCTCTTCTTGTTCTCATCAAAGTCAAGCACTACAACATTAACTTTCTGGTTAAGCTCTAATATCTCGTTCGGGTGATTGATTCTTCCCCAAGAAATATCCGTGATATAAAGAAGACCATCTACACCTCCTAAGTCCATAAATGCACCGAAATCTGTGATATTCTTTACTGTACCTTCTAGTACTTGTCCTTTCTCTAATGAAGAAATGATGTGCTCTCTTTGTTCTGCAAGATCGCTTTCGATCAATGCTTTATGAGAGACAACTGCATTCTTGATAGTTTCGTTGATCTTCACTACCTTGAACTCCATCGTCTTGTTCACGTATGCATCATAATCGATGATAGGTTTGATATCAATCTGTGATCCCGGTAAGAATGTTTCCAATCCACTACAATCAACGATCAATCCACCTTTTGTTTTTGATACTACTGTACCCTTTATAATAGTACCGTTTTCGTAACTATCTACAAGCATTTCCCATGCCTTGATTAGTTTAGCTTTTCTTCTTGAAAGTACTAATTGACCTCTATGGTCTTCTTTATCCTCTACATAAACATCAACATGGTCACCAATCGCTAGATCAGGCATGTCTCTGAATTCTGAGTAAGATACAAGTCCATCTGATTTGTAATTGATGTCTAATACTACGTCACCAGAGTGAATAGCAGTAACGATACCAGATACAACAGAGTTTTCTTGAACATTACCTAGAGTTTGTTCATAGTCTGAAAGGTATTTTGCGATTTCTTCGTCAGAATAAGCTTGAGTATTTCTATTGCTTATTGACCAATCAAAATCATCGTGAGGGCCTCTCATGTCCTCAGGTCTCGGTTCTTCCTCTTTTATAGGCTCTTCCGGTGCAGCTTCTTCAACTGCTGGTGCAGTCTCTTCAACTGTTGTCGTTTCTACTTCTTGTGTTTCTGTAGACGTTTCAGCATTTTCTGCTGTCGTTTCGTCTTGTACAGGATCCTTGTCATCTAACATATTAAGAATCAGGTTTGTATTCCGATTTTAGAGTCGGAAGTGGTTAAATAATTTTTTTAACGGCTGCAAAAGTACAATAAATTTACTAACCTGCCGAATTAATATTTACTTATTATATAGTACATCCAAGTTCATAGGATTATTCTACTTTTGAGCCTAAATAAAGTACTAGCAAATGCCAAAATCAAACTATTCAAAAATAATAGCGGGTGTCATGAAATGGGGAATATGGGGCGCTCAGCTCAACACCTCAGAAATGGCTAAACTTATAGAAAGCTGTCTTGACCTAGGTGTTACGACTTTTGACCATGCTGATATATATGGTGGACATACGACAGAGGCAGAATGGGGAAATGCATTCCAACAATCTGGATTATCAAGAGAAAATGTACAGATCATAACCAAATGTGGAATAATGATGTCATCTGCCCAAAGACCAAAAATAAAAACGCATCATTATGACACAAGCAAAGGCCATATCATTAATAGTGTTGACACATCGCTAAAAAACCTCAAGACAGAATATATAGATATGCTCCTGATTCACAGGCCAAGCCCGATCATGAATCCTAATGAGATAATGAAAGCAATTGATATTTTGAAGACAAATGGTAAGATTCGTCAATTCGGAGTATCAAATTTTACAACAGATCAAGTAAAACTAATTAACTCTTCTGTGGACGTAGAATGTAATCAAATTGAGGTATCTCCATTTGAGCTTTCATCATTCTTGAATGGCACATTGGATCACTGCATGCTTGAAGGAATCATACCTATGGCTTGGTCTCCTATGGGAGGAGGAAAGTTATTTGCACCTACTTCAAACCCTACTCTTCTTAATCAAAGGGAACGATTATCGAACGTGGCTCAAAAGTATGGATGGGAATTGGATGAGATGGTGTATCTATTTCTACTTCACCATCCAGCGGATATAAAACCTATAGTAGGTTCATCAAAAATAGAACGTGTAAAAACTGCCGTAGATTCAGCTCATACAATTATTTCTGATGCTCAATGGTTTGAAATATGGACTGCAGCGACAGGAGAAAATGTGCCTTAGGAATGATACATTAATAAAGTTCGCTTTTATACACACGTATTTTATCTTTCAACAAGGCAAAAAACGTAGACAATGCAGGGCATTGCCGAGGCTTTTTAACGCTATTGAAAGATAAAATAGCAAGTAGAAAATGTTACTTTATTAATTGAATCATTCCTTAGATAGAAGTCTAGTAATTATATTCTAAAAGAATTTCACTCAGAGTATCTTCTACTTTATATATCTCTTCGCTAGACAGTTCCGTTTTATATCTTCCTGAGTTAGCCTTTGATAAATCCAATTGTATCATTTCAGTTTCAAATTCTAGACCAATGAAACTGCAAGTGTTTTGAATGACTTCTTTTGTATTTGAAATGATATTTTCTAATTTTATTTCCCTGAATTGATCTTTCTTAAGTTTGACTTTTTCGTTTTTCCAAGTATCCATTAATGATAAATACCAATTTAAAATCTGATCCAAATCTGAAGGAGCCCACCTCTGCTTTAATAATGATGAGATAACATCTCTTGGGTCTCTAATAATATGAAGTATTTTTCCTTTTGGTACAAGCTTCAGTAAGTCGTGAGCATATAAGAGGCTCCATGTATTGTCTTCAACAAAAACTTCTTTTTTTGATTTGTCCAAAAAAGACTGGAAGCAATTGTCTAAAAATTCCGAGAGCAATGGGATCAATTCATTCTTTGTCATTGGTGGTGCAAAATACATCTGGTTCGACTCTGATAATGAATCAGAACCTGGCCAACTTGCAGTATATTTATAGTCTACCAATTGATTCATCAATGCTTTAACGTGATTTTTATATCCTGGAAACCATTCCCCTATTTCCCACCCTGAGTAAGCATAAGGAGTGATTTTATCAGCCCTCGGGTCTACCTTTTTGAGCCATTGACTTGCTGCAAAATCATAATCATTTTTTTGACCAAGGGACAAAAGGAAATTCTCAAAATCACGCAATCTTTTATCCGCCATGAAAGGTGACCAAGAACTACTATATTGATTGAGAAAATCAATCACGCCACCTGGATCTACAGTAAATCTGTACTCAAATGGAAGAGTAGCACATTGAGAATTTTGTGCAAATATTGCCTTGGTAACATTTGTACCAGAGCGACCTGTACCAGTAATAAAAACTGTCGATGCTTTTCCCATAGGAACAATATAATTAGATTTTACAACTTCGAAATTAAATCAGCATACACTTTTGTAAGAGTCTTCCTTTCATACTTTTTGTAATGTTCTGATTCCTCCTTCCTCCCCATACCTCCATGGTCTCTCCAAAATTCGAATTCTTCTCGTATTTTGGCTTTTATTCCTTCTTTATTTTCATAATCATACATCTTTCCCCTTTCACAATCGTTCAAGATTGTTGCAGCATTTCCATCAATAGGACCTACGCTTAAGATAGGTGTATGAGATGCCATATATTCGAATATTTTTCCAGTCAATATGAGTTGGTTATTTTCAGCCTGTGGTATTGGCAGGAATAAAAGGTTTGAATTCACCATTTTCGATACAGCCACATCATGCTTTACAAAGTCTTCATATTCAACATGCCTACCTAAATCATTTTTTTCTAAGGCGTCTCGTATCTCTTCATTCACTACGCCTGTTAGCCTCAATGCAAATTGTTCATTGAAATGTATGTCCTCCTGACATAATTCACTTAATGCTAGCCAAATCGCTCTTATATTTTGATTGGCTTTGAAGTTACCTATATATGCAAAAACAAACTTCTTTGAAACCCCTGTTGTACCTGCCTTCATATCTGCTCCGTCAAAACCATTTGGAATGACTGAAATAGATTTTGCTCTATCTTGAAATTCCTTTTTCATTCCTTGGCTAACAACCACAACTTGGTCGGCTGAAGCCAATACATCGTTTTCTAATTTTTGGTTTCTAGAGGCAGATTTCTCAGATCTGTTAAGATATTTTTCATAGTAAATGCTTGTCCAAGGATCACGCAAATCTGCTATCCATTTAATACCATCGACTTTTTTTTTGAGGTACATACCAATCAAATGTGTACTATGTGGTGGTCCTGTGGTAATGATCGTGTCAATCCCATCATTTTTACAAATACTGATAGCTTCTTTAGTTGCATAACTATTCCACCCCACTCTAGCATCCGGTATGAAATAATTAGATCTAACATATCTAGATAATTTCCCAAAAAGAGAAGTTGGATTTTTGATATTCCCCATTCCGACTTCAACACTCTTTCCTTTTTTTCCTCTAAGAAGATTGTAAAAAGCAAACGGTTCAATTGCCTTAGTTTTATAAGTTGTCACTTCCATAGGTACGTCATCCAAAAGAGAAGCGTCTTCTGATGAGTAACTTCCGTTTTTTACAGTAAGTACGGTCGGATGCACTCCAAAGCTCGAAAAATACTTCACAAATTTTAGAAACCTCTGAACACCTGGTCCAGAAGCTGGTGGCCAATAATAAGTGATAATTAAAACTTTTGACAGCTTGCTATCAGTTGTATTTTTCTCTTCATTTGACATAAGAACCAAAATATTTGAATTGCAAAGTTAAGTCTTGAAATGAAAAGACCGCTGAACTTTTGATAAAGAACAACGGTCTATTATATTATTTAACTTAGATTAGTTGAATTCGATTGTGCTAATAGTATCTCCCATGCCAATAGCATCTACCACAGCTTGATCGTCAGCGTCTACTATCTTACCAAAAACAGTATGTTTTCCATCTAACCAAGCAGTCTCAGTATGTGTAATAAAAAACTGACTTCCGTTTGTTCCAGGACCAGAATTAGCCATAGATAAAACACCTGGACCATCATGTCTACACTCAGGGTGGAATTCATCATCAAATTTGTATCCTGGACTACCAGTTCCTGTCCCTAGTGGACATCCACCTTGAATCATAAAATCAGGAATCACTCTATGAAAAGTCAATCCATCATAATATCCTGCTTTTGCCAATGCTTCGAAATTAGCTACAGTGTGAGGAGTCTTTGTTGCAAACATATTTAACTTAATGTCTCCTTTACTTGTCTTTATTGTCAATTGAAAATCTTCAGAATAATTTGCATCACCTATTGCATTTATAATTTCTTCTGGGTTTATTTTGTCTAATGCTGACATATCTATTTGTTTATAATTTTAAAATAAAGCTGCGAAGGTAAGGAAAAGGGTTTTATCAGATTTCAAAATAGTATTTCCTAAAACAAGCTTCACACCTTGGCTAAAAAGAAAAGCTCTCGAATCAACGAAAGCTTTTCATATATCTATTCCCAAACGGGATTTCTATTGTTTTAATTATTTCGCAACTGCATATTTAGCTTCGACTGCATTCCAGTTTACAACTTTGAAGAATGCACTGATATAGTCAGGTCTTCTATTTTGATAGTTAAGGTAGTAAGCGTGCTCCCAGACATCAAGTGCCATAATAGGGTGTCCTCCACATCCTACACCTGGCATGAGTGGATTGTCTTGATTTGGTGAAGAACAGATCTCTAACTTACCTCCTGGGTATGCACATAACCAAGCCCATCCTGAACCAAATCTTGTTGCTGCTGCTTTCGAGAATTGCTCAATCATGGCATCTTTTGATCCAAATGCTTCATTTACGGCATCTAAAAGCTCTCCAGATAACCTTCCTCTATCTTCAGGATTAAGAACTTCCCAAAATAATCTGTGGTTATAAAATCCACCACCATTATTTCTTACCCCTGCATTATTCATGTCCAGTCCCATAAGGATATCTTCAATTGACTTTCCTTCTAAGTCAGTTCCGTCAATTGCAGCGTTTAGTTTTGTTGTGTATCCATTGTGATGTTTAGAATGATGTATTTCCATTGTTCTAGCATCAATATGTGGTTCTAGTGCATCGTATGCGTACCCGAGTTGTGGTAATTCAAAAGCCATTTTCAATTATTTTTATGATTTAATATTATGTAAATATAGAACAAAGGAAGTTATTCAATGTTCGCTGTATTTTTAGATTTATAAAAAATGTTATAGATCGACTCTCTCTATCTGTGCACCTAAGGCATTTAGTCGAGTATCAATATTACTATATCCTCTATCTATCTGATTGATATTATGGATGAGAGATTCCCCTTTGGCAGACATAGCAGCAATAAGTAGAGAAACTCCTGCTCTGATGTCTGGTGAACTCATTTCTATTCCTTTTAATGGAAATTTTCTGTCTAACCCTATCACCGTCGCTCTATGTGGATCACAAAGTATTATCTGTGCCCCCATATCTATCAACTTATCGACAAAGAAGAGTCTACTTTCAAACATCTTCTGGTGGACTAAAAGACTTCCCCTCGCTTGTGTTGCTGTCACCAAAATGATACTCATCAAATCCGGAGTAAATCCTGGCCACGGTGAATCATAAATCGTCATAATAGATCCATCAATAAAACTTTGCACTTCATAATTATCCTGTACAGGGATATGAATTTTATCTTCAGACAAATTCATCTGGATTCCTAATTTTTGGAATGTAGTTGGGATATTTCCTAGATCTGAAAGTGATATATCAGTAATTGTTAAGTCTGATTGTGTCATCGCAGCCATACCTATAAAACTGCCTATTTCTATCATGTCAGGCAATATTCTATGGTCTGTTCCTCCAAGTGTTTTCACTCCTTCTATGGTCAATAAATTAGATCCTAGACCAGAGATCTTGGCACCCATTCTATTGAGCATTTTGCATAATTGCTGCAGATATGGTTCGCATGCGGCATTGTATATTGTAGTTAGACCTTCCGCCAATACTGCAGCCATCACAATGTTCGCAGTACCTGTAACCGATATTTCTTCCATCAATATGTGCTTACCAACTAACTTCTCAGCATGCAGATAAAATTGACTCCCACTATCGTCATATCTGAATTCCGCACCCAATTCTCTAAATCCTAGGAAGTGCGTATCTAATCTTCTTCTTCCTATCTTATCACCACCTGGTTTTGGAAGGTATGCTTTATTGAATCTTGCCAAAAGAGGCCCCATCAACATTACAGATCCCCTAATTCGTTTTGCATGATTGAGATAATCTTCTGATGCAAAAAATTCTAAGTCTATTTCATCTGCCTGAAAAGTATATTCTGTTGGTGAATGCTTGTCTATTTTCACGCCTAGTCCTCTTAGTAAATCAATTAACTTTCTTACATCTACAATATCTGGTACATTGGTAATATTGACTTTCTCATCTGTCAATAAAACAGCTGATAATATTTGAAGTGCTTCGTTCTTGGCACCTTGAGGTTGTATACTTCCTTTGAGTTGATGTCCGCCTTGGACTCTAAATGCTTGCTGTGACATTCGTTTGTTTTGGTATTAGTAATATTAATTTCCCCTTTAATAAACGTGTTTAAAATATAAATTTCAAGACTAACGCTATGTATAATAACCTCAAATATATTAAATATTATTATAATATGTTATCAAGCATTAATTATAATGAATTGTCTTCTTTATTTGAAACTGGTGCAATAAAAAAGGGTAGAACAAATGTCCTACCCAACCTATATATTTATATCCTAAAGAATACGTTTACTTTCTTTTTCGCATTCTATTATTATTGTTATTATTCTTACCAGACTTATGTCTGTTCTTTCCATTATTATTAGAGCGACCTTTTCCACCGCTACGAACTTTTCCACCTTTTGTATTCATCGATGTTTTAGAAGGCAGCCCACCGATATTTCCGATTTTGAACTCGTCATCCAGTTTTAATTGACCTTTTGAAATCTTAACTAAGTCATTTTTAATGATCTCATCATTTACATAATGCTCCTTGTTCCAAGTCCTATATGCTAACTTCATATAAGCAGCTATTACTTCCGTAAACTCTTGCTTCATTTCTTCATCTTCCATTGCGATAGCCTTAGCTACCATCAACTGGATGGTGTTGCCATAGTGACGGAATCTGAATTCTTTTTGAGGATAAGGTAAATCCACTTTTTGTTCCTCTATACCTTGCTTTGTCGAAGAAACTCCTTCGGGTGAGGTAACATCAATATCATAATCTGCAATTCTGAACATATGTCTCCAAAGTCTGAGTCTATATTCTTGCACATTTTTATTCTGAGGATTCATCTGATGCATAAGATCGATAACCTCCTCTATGAATGCTTGCCTTTCTTCTTTATCAGCGATTGTTTTCGCATGTTTGATTAGTTTTTGAACATGACGTCCGTGTTCAGAGATTGTTAACTCTGCACGAGACGAGTTGTATTCTAATCCATTGGCTGTTGATACCATTTTGTTTTTTTTTAATGTAAGTTACTTTGCGGACTTCTCTTAATTAATATATTATTCTACAGTTACTGATTTGGCCAAGTTTCTTGGTTGATCAACATCACATCCTCTCATAACAGCGATGTGGTAAGAAAGTAACTGTAGAGGTATTGCAGATAATAATGGAGACAAAGGTTCTTCCGTTTCAGGAATTTCAATAGCATAATTTGCCATTTTCTTTAGTTCTTCATCTCCTTCAGTAATTATTGCAATAACGATACCCTTCCTAGCTTTCACTTCTTGGATATTACTTTCTATTTTTTCTCTAGCGCTTTCATTTGTCGCTATTATGATGACAGGCATATGCTCATCAATCAATGCTATAGGACCATGTTTCATTTCAGCTGCGGGATATCCTTCAGCGTGAATGTAAGATATTTCTTTTAATTTCAATGCACCTTCTAATGCTGCAGGGAAACTATATCCTCTACCTAAGTAAAGTGCATGTTGACTATTTTTGATCTCAGATGCAATGTATTTAATCTTGTCATTCAACTTAAGTATCCTTTCTACTTTTTTAGGCAATGACTCAAGCGCTATTATCATTTTTCGAAAGTACCCTTCATTGATAGTGCCTTTTCTATGTCCTAGATTAAGAGCCATCAAACTAAGAATCACTAATTGGCTTGTAAATGCTTTAGTAGAAGCTACACCAATCTCTGGTCCAGCATGGATATAAGACCCACAATCTGTCAATCTCGCTATAGAAGAACCGATAACATTCACTATACCATAAGTCAGTGCCCCTTTTTCTTTTGCTAATCGTAATGCTGCTAATGTATCTGCAGTTTCCCCTGATTGAGAAAGAGCTAATACAACATCTTTTTCAGAAATTATCGGATTTCTATACCTAAATTCTGATGCATATTCTACTTCAACCGGCACTCTTGCAAGTTCTTCAAATAAATACTCCGCTATCAAAGCAGAGTGCCAAGAAGTACCGCAAGCTACAAAGATAAGTCTGTCAGCATTCAAGAATCTACTCATGTTTTCTTGCATACCGCCTACAGAAACCCAACCTTCATCTGCATTTATACGACCTCTCATACTCTCACCTATAGTAACAGGCTGTTGGAATATTTCTTTTAACATAAAGTGGTCATACCCACCTTTTTCAAGTTCTTCGAGTTTAAGATCTAATTCTTTAATCTTATGATTTTGAACTTGATTTTTTATATTTCTGATCTCAAAATTTTCATTTCTTCTGATCGTAACTATTTCTTCGTCATCAAGATATACTACCTTATTCGTAAATTTGATAATTGGGCTTGCATCGGATGCTAAGAAATATTCATTATCGCCAATCCCTATTACAAGTGGACTTGATTTTCTAGCACCAACTAAAACATTTGGATTTTCCTTATCAAAAACGACAATAGCATAAGCACCTATAACTCTAGTTAATGCATCTCTTACTGCATCTTCAAGGGAGAGTTCTTTTTTGATCCTTAATTCATCAATAAGATTTACAAGAACCTCAGTATCTGTTTCACTTTTGAAATCATGCCCTAAATCTATCAATGCTTCTTTTAAGACTGCATAATTTTCTATGATTCCATTGTGGACAAGTGTGAGTCTTCCGCTGGATGATATGTGGGGATGAGCATTGATGTCATCAGGTCTTCCGTGAGTAGCCCATCTAGTGTGTCCTATCCCAAGATTTCCATTTAGATCGTACTCAGTTGCTGCCTTTTCTAATTCTGCAACTTTACCCTTTTTCTTTATTGTTGTGATATTGCCATTAAGTATAGAGACACCAGCACTATCATATCCTCTATATTCAAGTCGTTTGAGTCCTTCCAATATAATTGGATAAGCTGGCTTGTTGCCAATATATGCTACAATTCCACACATAGCTTTATTGTTTTTCCTGATTAAATAATAGTGTAAGCTATTCTCAGCTTGGCAGGATATGTTGGATGCTTAGATCCGTAAAATACAGTTCTTCTTGGAGTTTCTACTCTACCTACAGGAGATATTACTAAAATAGGGGAAATCTCTTCTGAATTTATTACATTTCTCGTAAAGTCCGTAATATTAAAAGTAACCGTTGTAACAGAATCACCATTTTCATGTAACCCTCGTCTTGGAATCCCATCCAAAATAGCTAGGCCTGTTGAAATATTCACCCCATCTTTTACTATGTCTTCAATGAGTACTCTATTTCCATCATTATATTTACTCAACAAGAATCGTCTATTGTGCGGGTATGAATCATTTTCATCATCAGCTATTGTTAATACTAACTGTGCAGAATTTATCAGATTGCCTTTAATACTACTTAAATCCGGTAATCCAACTTCTCCATTTATACCTGACATTCCTTGGGCATACAAAAACTCCTCACCATCTGTTTCATCATTTAAAGAATTACCAACTTCTGAACCAGTATTATCTAGAGCAAATTCCGAATAAACCTCATTTCTCAAAAGATAATTATAAGTTCTTTTCGCAGTTCCTGTTGATGTAAGTTGTGTATAATACACAGCTACTTTAGGAATAATAGTACTGATTGATCCACTTTTTACAAAATTAAGACCTATTATACTATTACCGTCAGTTGTTGATTTTATATATATACCCTTATAAGCCTCAATAAGTAATGTGTCATTTTTAGCTGCTGAGGTATCATCCAATAACATCTGACCGAATGCATCATCCAATCTAATGCTAATTCTAGGACTAAGTGTAATAAAACTATCCACCTCTGTGTCCCTCACTTGAAACCTTATACTATCCCCTCTGAAATCTGGCACAAAACTTTTTGAACCAATAGACATCATACTTGTCGCAAATGACTGATCACTATAGATCGTATCGCGATCAACCCAATCTTCTTCGACAGTAAACACTTCAAAATTATGAGTGACATTATTATCACCATAAAAGCCAAGAGAATCATATTCAAGCTCAAGTACTATACTATCAATTGTTGACTCTGCGAAATCCGGTGTTGATGATCCAAAGGAAATTCCAGTATAAATATCAGAGGCATATTTTCCAAAAATCGGATCATCGATTTGTCCCAATAAATATGTGTTAGAAGTTATTCCAGTTCTAAACGTAGTAACAGAATCGCCCCTAACAGTTTTGGCTGTAAGCGCAAAATTATCATCATAAGCTAATTCTATAGCTTCATTTTCTAAAAGATCATTTCCAATAATTGATCCGTCATTACAGCCTATTGCAATGACTATGATAGCGGCGAACGCTATCCCAAAGAATTTTTTCATTCAGTAATTTGAATTGTAATTATTACTTAAGCTTCTTCTTGTTCTTCATCCTCTCCGATCAAGAATTCATAGAAATCCATAGTGGCTCCTAATTGTTCTTCAACATCTTTGTATTCAAGGATATCTTTGTCAAAGCCTTTTATCTTCTCCATAACGTCATCCGAGAGCTCAGTGCTTCCTATCATCAGAGCATCTGCATATTCAATTCCTCCATTATTAAGAGTTATATCATCACCACTGCCATATACAGCTACATCAGAATCTTCAAGGTCATTAATAGTGGCTATATCTAAAAATCTCTTATTGAACGTTGTTTCTAAATCATTATTATAAACTGAGTAGATCACTTTTGCATCTTCAAAAATTGGATCATTATGATATACTTTCTTTTGGAAAAGAGGAATCAAACTGGTCATAGGTCCATGACAATGGATAATATCTGGAGCCCAGCCAAATTTCTTAACTGTTTCCATTACACCTTTACAGAAGAAAACTGTTCTATCTTGATTGTCTTCGAATGGTTTTCCTTCTTCGTCTTCAAATACAAACTTTCTTTTGAAGAACTCTTCATTGTCCAAAAAGTAAACTTGTATACGAGCACCTGGTAATGATGCTACTTTTATGATTAATGGGTAATCTTCATCATCCACAATAATATTCATCCCTGACAATCGCACAACCTCATGTAATCTGTGGCGTCTCTCATTAATAGTACCAAATCTCGGCATTAGTACTCTGATTTCATACCCACTTTCTTGTGTGTGTTGAGGTAATTTTCTCACAAACTCTGACATCTCCGACAGCGTTGTGTATGGTTTCATCTCTTGGGTGATAAACAATACTCTCTTCTTACTCATTTACACTATTTCAATTAAATAAATCCTCGCATTTTAAAACGGGCTGCAAAGATAACAAAATAAATGCGCTTTACACCTTAAGATACTACTGATAATCAAATGTTTGAGCAAAAAAGTAGTAAATAAAAAGAGCGCCTTGGACTTATACATTTTATATTAAAACCATATCATTAAAATTATATTGTAGATATCGAGATGATATCCTTATTTCTAAAGGCTTAAAAATCAATTAAATATATAATATGAATAATGTTCAAAATGCAAAAGTGTCTGATTTTGTCATTTAACAATGCAGCGTTATTTTAAAGTTAAAAACCAGTAATTGACAATCATTGATCATCAGAATTACATTATTAGAGTATATTTAATCGATTTTATTGCAAAATTCCTGAGGGACAAGTCTAATGAGAACTTAGTTTGCATAATAAGTATAAAATTATCAAAACATGAGAATTCAATCTTCAATATTTATAGCATTACTAGGCGCTGTCCTAACATTAGGAGCATTTTATCCTAGTGACAACATACCACCTTATGAAGAAAGAGAAGCAGTCATTCTTCATGGAGTTTTAACCTTCATAAAGCAGGCACACGTCAACCCAAAACCTATTGATAACGACTTCTCAAAAGCTGTTTTCAAAATGTATCTTGAAAGAATAGATAATGGTAAGAGATTCTTGATCGAGGAAGATATCGCCAAATTAAAAGTTAATGAACTAAGTATTGATGATCAAGTAAATGCAAGAAATCTAGATTTTTTTGACGTAAGTCTTGAGATGCTCCAAAATGGTGTATCACGAGGTGAAAGAATATTCACTGATTTGATAACTAATTATAATTTTGACTTTGACAAATCAGAGATCATTGAGCTTAATAATGATAAAAAAAGCTGGGCAAATGATGAAGCTGGATTAAAAGAGGTATGGAGAAAGTATCTAAAGTATGACATCGTCCAAAAGTTTGACAGAAAAAAATCTAAGCAAGCAGATGCCATAGAAAAGGAGAAAGAAGCTCAGTTAGAAATCGACTTCAAAAAGAAAAATAAAAATTCAGACGATAAAAAGAAAGAACCACTAGTAATAAAAACTGATGCTGAAATATTAGCTGAAGCAAAAGCAGACACTAAAGAAAACTTCGAGGGCTGGTTCGAAAGATTAAATAAACTAAGAAGATCAGATAGATTCGAAACTTATCTAGGAGCGATTACTAATTATTTTGATCCACATACAGATTATTTTAACCCTAAAGAGAAGCAGGATTTTGATATCAACATGGGTGGAAAACTAGAAGGAATTGGTGCTAGACTATCAGTAGAAGATGATTACACGAAAGTAGTTAGTATTATACCTGGTGGACCGGCTCATATTGGTGCCGAACTGGAAGTAGACGACCTGATCATGGCCGTTGCACAAGAAGGAGAAGATGAAGCGACAAATATAGTAGGGTGGAGGATAAGTGACGTAGTACAGAAAATAAGAGGTAAGAAAGGTACAGTTGTCAAATTGACTATAAAGAAAAAAGATGGAAGCATAGTTGATATTTCAATCGAAAGAGACAGAGTAATAATCGATCAATCTTTTGCTAGGTCTGTGTTATTAGACTTCCCTGGAACCGCCAATAATATTGGGTATATAAAATTACCAAAATTCTATAGCAGTTTCGAAAACGAAGATGGAAACTCTTGTGCTAAAGATGTAGCAAAAGAGATTGAAAAATTAAAAGGTGAAAATGTAAACGGAATCATATTAGATCTTAGAAATAATACTGGAGGATCGCTATCTGATGTGGTTGACATGACGGGTTTATTCATCGAAGAAGGTCCAATCGTACAAGTTAAACCAAAGAATAGAAAAGCTTACGTACATTCTGACACTGACTCTAATGTTCAATATGACGGGCCTCTCATTGTGATGACAAATCATCTAAGCGCATCAGCCTCTGAGATACTAGCCGCTGCACTTCAAGATTATGGAAGAGCAATCATAGTAGGTAGTAAATCTACTTTTGGTAAAGGTTCAGTACAGAGATTTTTCGATCTAGACAGAGCGTTTACAGGCAACAATGATGACATGAAGCCTCTTGGCAACCTTAAAATTTCTATGCAAAAATTCTATAGAGTTGATGGTGGTAGTACACAACTGAAAGGTGTAACTCCAGATATCATTCTTCCTGACAACTATCATTATATAGAAACAGGGGAAAAAGAATATGACAATGCATTAGAATGGACAGAAATTGAAAAGGAAGAATACAGTCAGAAAGTGGTAGAGCTCAAAAACAAAAGCAAAATAGTAGCATTAAGTAAAGACAGAGTGGAAAACAACGAGGATTTTCAACTTATCTTAGAGAATGCGGCTAGACTTAAAAAGAATAGAGACTTTTCTCAATACCCTATAAGTATTAAAGAATATCAATCTGTGATTGACCAAAGATTAGAAGAAGCTGAGAAATTTAAAAACCTATTTGAAGATGATGTTCAATACCTGAAAGTAGAGAATATGGCCATTGATACTTCATATATCAATAGCGATGAAAGCAGAGTAGCTAGAAACAAAGTATGGATAGAAGGACTTAGAAAAGATATCTACCTTGAAGAGACATTAAAAATTATCAGAGATTTAATAAATAATGAAGATTCCTATTCATTGATAGAAG
>OJIO01000579.1_pt1 | contig 21940 bp, 23 predicted proteins | sample 1595621 | NCBI WGS metagenome assembly OJIO01 (sample SAMN05416776, study PRJEB24817) | seawater metagenome | isolation source: Sea water | place: Canada:Atlantic | collected 2013-07
TCCATTCGGAACGTTGCATTTTCATCAGCAGGTCGGTGCCGATGTTACCTGGGCCAATAATGACCGCTTTGAGTTTTTTACTCATATGAATACCTTCTGGTTCTTGTGCTTAGATGGTTATCATCGCACCGGCGTTAAGAGGGGAATGGTTGTCTGCATACAGGCTGGCGATCAGATCCTTACGGGTGTCCAGTAACTTGCGCTGATTCAGATTACCTTTGTCGGTGACTTCACCCAGATCAAGCGAAGGTGCCTGATCGGCCAACACGACTTTGGCAATACGCTGGGATGAGCCCTTGGCCTGGGCATTCACAACATCCAGGGCTGCAACAAAGGCTTGCTGCAAGGATGGATTGGCCAGCAAGTCCGCCGCTGCCATCTGCCCACTGCTATCTCCACCGAGTTGGTAAATACCCGGACTCGGAAAAACCACCAGGCCGATATAATCCTGATCGTGACCAGTAATCAGGGCATCCGACACCAGTCCGTCAAAGGCTTCCACCACGCGTTTGCGCATGGTTGCGACGCACACCCAAGTGCCGGTGGATAATTTAAAATCTTCCGACACCCGACCGTCGAACAGCACACCCGCCGACGGGTTGGTCGGGTCAGCCAGGCGACCGGCATCACCAATTTTGTAGAAGCCATCCCGATCGAAACTGTCAATCGTCTTCTCACGGTCGTGCAAATATTCCTTGAATACATTCGGGCCTTTGACCCGCAGCTCCAACTTGCTGCCGTTGGGAACAAACTTAAGCGCCACACCGGGCATGGGTATACCAATATTACCCGCCTTATCGAGGCGCCAATTGACATTGGTATTGGCCGGGGCCGTCTCTGTCGAACCCCACTCGGTTGAAAACAGAGGATCCTTGCCCTGTTCCGCAGCCAATGCTTTCAGGGCCTTCCAAACCGGTTCAGACAAGGACGCGGCGGCATAAAACACCAGTTGCAGGTTTTCAAAAAAGGCGCTTGCCAGGGACTTGTCCTGCTGCAACATCGGCAGCAGCGCTTCGTAGCCTTTGGGGACGTTAAAAAACAGCGTGGGTTTGATCTCGCGAATATTGGCGACGGTTTTTTCCACCATGCCGGGCATCGGGCGGCCGTCATCAATGTAGAGTGAGCCGCCATTACGCAAGACCAGATTAAAATTGTGATTGGTGCCGAAGGTATGACTCCACGGTAGCCAGTCGAGTACGACCGGCGGCGTGGATTCAACAAAGGGATAACACTGGGCAATCATCTGCTGGTTGGAGCACATCATGCGCTGGGTCACCACAACGATTTTCGGGTGTCCGGTGGAGCCGGAGGTCAGCATGTATTTGGCTGGCGTTTCAGGGTTAATCTCAGCAAGGCGCTCATCGACCAGCGCGGTTACCTGGGTATCTGCCAGTGTGGCCAGCAACATCACGGGCTGTTGCACGCCCGCCAGCGCCTCAAGACCGGATGACACCACCACTTGATGATCCCCCTTCAAAGACGCCAGCGGTTGGGCAAATGTCTGCCCCTGCTCTGCGAAAATCAGTCCTGGCGTCAAACGCTCAACGGCGGCGACCAAGCGGTCGTATTTGCCCGCAAACATCGAATAGGCGACCGATAAGGAAGTAACCGGCACACCGACATGCATGGCTGCCATCTTGATCAGGGCATGGTCAATCGAGTTGCCCGACAGAATTAATACCGGTCGCTGTGGCGACAAGCCCAGCGTCAGCATCCCTTGGGCCAGCTGCCGTACCTGATCACGAAAGGCCTGATAGGTCAGGGTTCGCCACCCTTCAGCCTCTGGACTGGCCAGCCGTAGAGGCTCACCAACCAGAATCGCATCCGGGGTCTGTTGCGCCCATTTTTCCAGCCAGTCACCGACACAACGCGCATATGGCAACAGCGCCATATCCGATTCCATGATAATGACACCCTGGTCATCAGTGCTGACCGATGCCAACGGTGTTGGCAGTTGTTCAAACACGGATTGAGTACCCATAAAACACCTCATTTATTGTTATATGCGGACAACAGGAGGGCAGCAGGAAATATATCGGGCATTTGAATATGAATCACTGTCATTACAAACGCCGTCGTTTCTGAATCTGCCCAACAGGCAAACGCTCCCCGACCACCATAACTGGTTGGATATCGGAGGCTTATCCCTGATCCGATGTTGCTGTTTTACCGGATTATTATTGACTGCCAATCACCCGGTTTATATATCGGCCATTTATGACTGCAAACAGCTCGTTATTGTTATCTTCGCCTGCGCTACATTTATAAACATCACCACCAAAGCGTGATGGCTTAGATCGCCGTCACTGCAATGGACTCCAGCCCCTTGAAATCAAACTGCAGGGTTTGTCCGGCAACCACCGGTACCATCGGAGCCAATGCCCCTGACAATACCAACTGGCCCCGACGAATCGGCCGTCCCAGGGATACCATTTTGCGTACCAGCCACTGGGTAGCGTAAAGCGGATTCCCCAGACAAGCGGCCCCCCGTCCAGCAACATTGACGCCCTCACCCCGAATAACGATTTCCAGCTCGGCAAAATCAACGCCGTCGGGTGAATATCGGCTATCGCCAGGAATATACAAACCGGATGAGGCGTTATCGGCAACCGTATCGATCAGGGTAATTTTCCAGTCGGCAATCGCCGAATCCACGACTTCCACAACCGGAAAGAAATAATCAATGGCGGATTTCAATTCAGTGAGGGTGATATCGGTATGTTCTATATCGCGATTAAAAACAAAACCGATTTCACCTTCGGCTTTGGCCGCGATCAAGCGGGAGCTATCCAGCGGCTGATCCTTACGGACTTCCATACTGGCAAACACCAGACCGAAGTCCGGTTCACTGACCCCCAGTTGTTGCTGCACTGCGACCGACGTCAGGCCAACCTTGTAACCCACGATCCGTTCACCCCGAAGCAGCCGTTGTTCACTGATCAGGGTCTGGATGGCGTAGGCATCTTCAACGCTGAGGCCGTGATAACGGGCTGTAATCGGAGCCACAGGCTGACAGTCAAGACGAGCCGTCAGCAGCTCATCCGCAATTGCTTTCAGATCCAAAGACACACTATTTCTCCAGGATGATTCAGGAAAACGACGCCAGTAACTGGCGAGTTTCTGCTACGGCGGTATCAAACTCGGCCACCAGGCTATTCACAATCTCGGCGGTGGTTTCTTTGGCGCGGATATTCCCGACCCCATGGCCAGCCGACCAGACGTCTTTCCAGGCTTTATTGGCAGTGGAAATATTGCCGGAGAAATCAATACCGGCCTTGTTTTCAGACGCCGGGTCAATACCCGCTTGCTCCAGGCTCTGGCGCATCCAGTTGGCCTTGACGCCACTGACGGCTTTGGTTTCGATGACGTCATCCATCACCGCCGCTACCAGCATGTCGCGGTAGCCTTCTGCCACCAGACTTTCGCGGGCACCAATAAAGCGAGTACCGGACAAAACAAAATCAGCACCTGCTACCCGCATGGCCAGCAAGTCGCGACCGCTGGAGATACAACCGGCTATGCCCAGCGGGCCATCCCAGAACTGACGCACTTCGGCAATAAAGGCTAACGGGTTATAGGTACCGGTGTGGCCACCCGCTCCATTGGTCACCAGGATCAAAGCATCCACCCCTGCGGCAGCAGCCTTGCGCGCCATGGCCGGGGTAATCACGTCGGCAATCACCTTGCCGCCGTAGGATTTCACCGTATCCAGAATCCGTGCCGGAGACCCCAGCGCCGTCGAAACAATGGCAGGCTGATAACGTTTGACCAGCTCCACCTCGGCCTCAAAACGGTCGTAGGTTTTGTGCACAATCATGTTAAACAGCCAGGGCAACTGACGCGGGCTAAGCTGTTCGTGAATTTGACCCATCCAGGCATCAAGCGCCTCAACGGTACGGGCGTTAGCGGCTGGCAAGCTGCCAACAACGCCGTTCTGCGAAGCCGCTATTACCAATTCTGGCGACGACACCAGAAACATCGGCGCGACAATTAATGGCAGTCGCAGCCCGGTGGATTCGTTATCAAACAGATTCATAGCGCTACCCTTGTCACTTTATTGTTATTTGGAGATTGTTATTTAACGGCCCAGCCGCCATCACTGTGAATGATGTTACCGGTTGTAAACGGTGACAGCTCATTGCTGGCCATTACCAGATACAGGTGAGCATGGTCTTTGGGAGCTGCAATCCGCTTGAGTGGTACGGCATTGGCTGCAGCCTCCTGAAACCCCTTGATGCTGTTTAATGGCTGTGCCCGATCGGAGACCCCTTCGACCGAAGCCAGACTGGTATCTGTTGCGCCCGGTGACACACCGTTAACACGGATATCCGGGGCCAATTCATGTCCCAATTGCTTGATAATACCCACCACCGCATGCTTGCTGGCGACGTACAGTACGCCACCACCACCCGGATAAAAACCGGAGTTGGATACCGTCAGCACCACCGATCCACGGGTTTTCTTTAACTCCGGGGCAACGGCCTTGACGCCATTGATGTAGCCCAGCACATTGACCCGGAAAATGCGGTCGAAGGTATCACTCAGGGTCGTGTCATCGAGCTTGTGTAACGGCGTGAAATAATCAAACAGTGCGGCGTTGCCGATAAAGCTGTCGATCTTGCCAAACCGTTCGACCGCCAGACGCACCAGCGCCTGATTATCGGCCAACGAAGCCACATCCCCCTGCAGCGTGAGAATGTCGGGCGACACCTCCGCTTGCAGGGTTGCCAGCTTGTCGGCGTTGATATCCATCACTGCCACACTGGCACCCTGCTCCAGCATGTATTCAACAACACCACGACCAATGCCATCGGCCCCGCCCGTCACCAGTACTACTTTCGACTGCATGAGTTTCATCGCTACTTCCCAGACTAGATAAAGGTATTGATGTTTTTGCAGTTCAGCGTCGCGTTCGGCATCAGAATCAGACGCTTTTTCAGCTTCAGCTGACCGTCCACATCGGCCCAGGTATCGTAACGGCGGCCGCTGAACACATACTCTTCGTCCAGACCACGGGAGCGAATGCTCTGGAAGGTGGAATAGACCACGTACTCCCCGGCCATTGCGCCACGAAAGGCTTCGATTCCGGCAACGATATGCACGTTACGGGTGGCCGGGTTTTCGGCCCAGGCCGACGGCTGCTGAAAACGGGCAACACGACGTTTAAGGTCGCGCATGGCATCGTCAAATAGCGCCATATGCTGGGAATCAAAGAAACCGTGTTCCAGTGGATTTTCACGACGGCGGTTTTCCATGCCCGGCATCCAGTAATGGATTTCCGGGTGCAACATGGCCAGCCAGTCGTCAAAGCGTTCTTCATCCAGCAGGCGGTATTCACGCGCCAGCAGCATGCTGATGTTATGGAATTCATCTGGAGATACCGGGGCAAAATCCTCACTTTGATAAAACATCACTTTGCCTCCTTGAGTTCGCAGCGCTCAGCCGCGACTCCGGCTTCGACACGACCGACATTACGGTTGGGAACATCGTTCCAGCTTGGTGCTTTCAGCAAATCACTCCAGAACTGGTAAAAAGCGCGGGAGTTGGCTTCATTCAGCTGGCCGCTGTAGACGTTGGCAGGCAGATCGGTTTCTTGCAGCAACGAATCCTGACCCAGGCCGACGTACAGATCCTGTTTGGCGGTTACCTTGCCACGAGCGGTTTTGGTGCAGTATTCCCAGTTTTCGCCATCGTCCATTTCAAACACGCCGGTGGGCGAGAAGGTCATCATCGCGCCCTTGCGCCACTTTTCCTTGATCTCTTCCGGAGCCGACTTGTTCACCAGCACCCAGGTATAGAGTTCGATCTTGTTCGGCCCCCGTGGCTGCCACACCCGAATGGTGTTTTGCCCCGGCAGGAAGGAAAAATTCGGGAAAATCGTCGCCGACGATACCGAGCCAATCATCTTGGAACGGAAGTCACCCAAGCGTTCAGCCACCGATGGCTTGATGGTGTGGAGATATTTATTGAGCGCACTTTCGCCCAAAACGGCCACGTTGCCGACGGTATCCAGCGCGAATTCGTAACCATGGCCATTCCAGTTAACGGAATAGGACTCGTCGAAATCGCTCACCTTGGATACCGCACCACCCAACATCGCACGGGCAGCGGAGTCATGTGTCCAACCGGCATGCAGAATGTCGCCGACAAAGTTTTCGGCGGCAATTTTCCAGTTACAGTCCATGGTGGAACGAATACAGCCACCGACAAATTCAGTACCACCTTCCTGGTTATCGAACAAGGCGTCGAAATACCAGGCCATCGGGCCGAGATACTCTTTCAGCGACGGTGCGTCGGCATCGAAGTTGGCAAAGATCAGTCCCTTGTAGCTGTCGATCAGAGCAACTTCCCGCAGCCCCCATTTCGAGGCATCAAAATTGCTGCTCTCGTAGATACCAGATTCATGCTGGCCAATCAGGTTACCGGCAATATCAAACGACCAACCGTGATAGTTACAGATAAAACCGCGCGCATTACCGGATTCGGAAAAACACACCTTGTTGCCGCGATGCGGGCAAGCGTTGATAAAGGCGCGGTGGCTGCCGTCTTTCTGGCGCACCACAATCACGTCATCTTCACCCATGGTGGTGGCAATATAGTCCCCGGCTTTTTTGAACTGGGATTCGTGCGCCACAAACAACCAGCAACGGGCAAAAACTTTTTCCAACTCTTGCTCGTAAATATCCTGTCGGTGAAAGATTTCACCGGAAATACGGGCATTGGGGATGTCGCAGAAACGATCCACATCACTCAGTGCCGTGGTAACGTCGACGGTTTTTATCATTGTAGTCATATCGGTAACCTCTCAGCCTTTCGCTATTACGTCAGGTTGCTGTTCAGTTGTTTCAATAAGGGCGTACAAGGCATCGCCCTCCTGTTTGACCGGATAGGTTTTGATGTTGATTTCGCAAGGAAACCCGCGAGCCTCGCCAGTCGGAATATGGAACGTGCCCCAGTGCACCGGGCACACAATCAGGTCGTCTTCAATATCGCCTGCCGCCAGCGACGCCGTAGCATGGCTGCATAAGTCCGCCGTGGCGTAAAACTGGCCGCCGAGGTTGTACACGGCGATATCGCCGTGTTCCGCGTTATCGACCTTGCGGACTGCGTTGTCGGGCAGCTCACCGACCTGGCAAAGAAAAATCTGTTTCATACGATATCCGCTGTTTGGTTCAGTGCTTTTTCAATTCAATAAAGCCCAGCCCGGTGACCCACTCAGGGACTGGCTGGTATTCAATCAGGCTGGTGCTATCGGCATTCACCGCTGCCATGGCGCAGACAAAGTTGCGCAATTCCATTGCACCGTTGCCGCCATGTTCCAGAATGTGCTCGTCACTCAAGGCCATGATGGCGTTGATATTGAGGGAACAGCAGTGATCCAGAACCATGTGGTCGAAGGTTTCATTCACCCGGCCAGACTCTTTGGTGCCGACCCAATGGCTGATGCCACCACTGCCAATCACCGCGACCCGCTCGTCACCGTCAAAGGCTTCAACCGCAGCAGCCATTTGCTGACCCAGCTGTTGGGCACGCTGCATGGTCAGAAACGGATCAACGGCACTGGCCAGATACACAGGAATGGCCTGGATTGGCTTACCCCGGATCTCCGCCGCCCGCTGGACGATTTTCTGAAACGGAATCGAAAACGAATGATCGGTCGAAAACGACCGCGCCACCGCCCAGTCAAAGCCGTTGGCATGGCCATGAGCGGCAATATGCGTCGCCAGCGCTTCGTGATTAGGCACCGGTTGACGCTTCAAACCCGGCAGCTGATCCAGTGGGCCATCGACATCACCGGTCGCAATACAAAACTGCGGCAAACAGGTGGTGCCAAACAGCATGTAATGGTCGTTACCGACGATAATCACGGTGTCTACATCCTGCTCGGCCAAACGTTCGGCACAGGTATCAAAGGCCGCCCAGGCCTTGTCTGCGATTTCTTTGGCCGGTGCATCCGGTGCCACAAACATCACTGGGTCATGTGGCACCAGCAAACCACTTACTATTGTTGCCATGGTGTTTACCCCTTGAGCGATGCGGAATACTGGCCGGTTGAGCCAAGCTTCTGGTTGTAGGTATGCATCGAACGGTCGGGAGACATCTCGATCCAGTAGCCCATGGTCAGCATGGGATTAACACCCATTTCCTGTAGCGCTTTGACATCGAAGGTTAGGATCTTCTTGACATCTGACTCATCCAGCACAAAGCGCGACAGGAACTTGTTCGGATCTTCCTTGAATTTCATTTTCGAAAAACGGTCCATCGACAAATTCCATAACACTCGTTCGATTACATCGCGTTTCATAAGCTGCTCCCTTACTCACCAACAAACAGGGTGACCATGCGGATGAACTTGGTGCGCTGTTCGGTCTGTACCCAGTGGCCACACTGACCAAACACAAACAGATCGGCATTGGGGATGTTTTGCACCAGACGAATACCGCATTCCAGTGGTACGACCTTGTCTTCGCGGCCGTGTAATACCAGCGTCTGGGCGGTGATTTTTTGTAATGCCGGTTCCGGAAAGCCCTTCACCAGGGTCTCGCCTTCGTCGTTGGGCTTTGGCAACAACTTGCGCAGCGCTTCCTGAGCGCCTGGACGATTACTGGCTTCAAAACGGGACTGCACCAGTTCGTCAGTAATCAGCGCAGTGTTATAGGGGAACAGCTCCATCAGCTGGCGCATGTTGGCCACCGTTGGCTCATACAGCCAGGCACCGGCCAGACCCGGAGTCTGGACAAAGGTGCCCGCCGGAGTACCCAGTAACACCAGTTTGTTCAGCCGCGCCGGAGCAAATACACCCAGCCCGACACCCACAGCACCACCAAATGAATTACCCACCAGCGAGGCCTTGTCGATGCCAACAGCATCCATAAATTCGACCAGGTGATTGACCCAGAACTTGATGTCGTATGTGGTGCCTTCCTTGAACTCGGTAAAGCCAAAACCGGCAATATCCGGCACATACACATGAAAGTGCTGGCCCAGTTCAGCCATCACACCACCCCAGTTGGTCCAGCCAGAAACGCCGGGGCCAGAGCCATGTAACAACAACAGCGGCTCACCACTTCCACATTCAAAGTAAGCCGTCTGATGACCGGATGCCGTGACAAACTTGCGTTCTGATTCATTCATAAAACCACCTCAACATACACAACTGTATTTAAACAATACTCAAACATACAGAAGTGTATGTCAAGTACAAAAATTATCCTGTAAGGACAACCACCGGTGCTGCCTGGGTACTAAGATCGACCAGCAAGTGCCAGGATCGACCAGCAAGTACCAGGAGCGGCTAGCAAGCCCCGGCCCGACGACGCCTTAATGTTTCCGAGGGCAGCTCCCCCATGCATTCACGATACTGCTGGGCGAAGCGCCCAAGATTGGAAAAACCGTAATCGATGGCCACTTCCGTGACACTGCGTGACAGCGGTGCCGACAGATCTCGGTAAGCGCACTCCATTTTCAGGCGGCGCAGATATTCACCCGGAGTCATGTCCAGCTCCCGGCGAAACAGGTTGTACAGACTGCGGGAACTCAGGCAGCACTCTTGTGCCAGGGCGTCGATATCGAAGGTGTTTTTTATATTCCGGATCAGCCAGTCACGGGCCAGACGTAGCATCGGATGCTGAATCGACCGATGCAGATGAAAACTGGTCATTTTGCCCGGCCAGCCCTGCAGTACCAGGAAGTCACACAGGCGTACGTAATCATCAATGGCTTCTTCCTGAAATTGATAGCGCTGCAGTCGAAAAACGTCGTCCACCAGCGCCGCCAGACAACCCGCGTGCTCGGATGACACAATCGCATCGCCAGGCTGATAACGGCCACCGCGCCAGTACATGCCAAAACCCAGCACGGTTCGCATCAGCTTGGCCTCGGGTATCCGGAGCAGTTGCACTCTGGCCTGTTCATGGCACCACAGCGACACCGGCCTCCCGGCAGGAATCGCACGCATGCAACCCGCGCCCAGATATTCATCACCATCGCTAATACCGCCACTCTGACAAATAACCAGCAGCAACTCACCGGGCAACACCCGGCCATGCACCGCGATAGACTTGTGACAGACCAGCTGCAGATATTCCCGCCCCCGCAGGGTTTTGCACTGCAATTCGGAGACGTGGGCGCTGCTATCAAACGCTGTCCACTTACCCGCGATCCAAGCCGTGAGCTTGCTTTCCAACTCATGGTTGACACTAGGGTTAACATGCCCGCCGAATTCCCGGCGCAGTACACGCGGCACCGGTACTGGCAAAGCCCGAGTGCTGTGCATTTGCACACCCCAGTGTTCGCACGTCGTCTCTATTTCAGCACCAGGGTTCAAACTTGCCATGGTTACACCCCACACACAGTCAATCACTGCATCATTATTATTTTTATTCACTAATTTGTGGTTCCCGGTGTTCAGCCAGACGTATCAGCAGATACATCAAGAATAGAGTACGGCCGCCCGACCATCAGAATACACAACTGTATTCTAACTTATTACCAACATACATAAGTGTCAATCGATAATTACACGGCGGGCAGGCGCAGCAGGCCAGCGAGAAAGACAGCGGCTTGGCGATAAAGGCCAATATGACGTCGTCCGTGCCAGTGGCATATCCGCAGTAGAGCAGTCCTGAGCCCGACAGGCTCCTGGCCGTTATCCATTCAAAACCATCGGCTAACGCCGGACTATCCAGCTGCTGCACGGCGCTAGCCAGAATCGGTCGTTGCCAGGCTTATAAACGCCGCAACCCCGGCCGCTGCACACGGTTTTTTCCCGGCTCGATGGGCTCTTGCCAGTAAACCGGCCACACGTATTCTTGACAGATAAATCGTGATCCCTTATTCCAGACAGCCGATAGATACCATTATCCAGCCGCAGGGCAAGAGGTCTGATGAGCATTCTGATTCAACAACAGCAATCCATGAGCCACCAGCACGAATGGCTGCCGGTCACCGGCAGCGACACCCTGGTACTCATTTACCCGACCTGGGCTGGCATTGCTGACTTCGAACGACAAATCGCCACACGCCTGAATCAGCAGGGTTTCAGTGTCATGCTGGTTGATATTTTTGGCCAAGGTGTCGCCCTGAACAGCATGGAAGAGCGCCGTGCGGCCATGGCCACCTACCTGAACAATCGCCCACTGCTCAATCAGTCACTGCAAGCTTTTGCTGACTTCGCCCTTGAACAACCCGCTGCCAAAGACAAGCGTTTGATGGTAACCGGCTACTGTTTTGGTGGGCTGTGCGCCATGCTCAGCGCCTTGTTGCTGCCGACCATCGAAGCAGCGGCCAGCTTTCATGGACTGTTTAAAGTCCCACTGGATCTGACACCAGCCAACCCCGCCGTGCGCCTGCTGATACTGAACGGCTATCGAGACCCGATGGTGCCGGAACACGAGGTACTGGCTTTTCAGCGACGTCTGGATGCCCTCGATCTCGATTGGGTGATCATGCATTTTGGCAAGGCCATGCACTCATTTACTCTGCCCGCCGCCAATGCTCCCGATCATGGCAGCTGCTATGAATCCAAGGCGGCAGCACGGGCATGGCAAGCACTGCTGGCGTTTCTTGCCGAGTCGCGGGATTAAGCCGGGTAATTTATGACGCAGGTATTAACGGCGACCTCCTATTTTTTGTTATATTGTAACAAACAAAAGGAGGTCACCCATGAAACTACATCGACACTACCTTGCCGGGATACTACTGACGACCACTGCCTCACTGGCTCAGGGAGTCCCTGCCCACCAGCACGGAGTCGCCACCCTGCAAGCCGTTTTATCATCAACAACGCTTCATATTGAACTGCGTTCGCCCTTGATGAACCTGGTCGGATTTGAAGGCCATGCCGATACCCCCGAACAGCAACAGGCATTGGATGATGTACGCCAGCGCTTTGCCCAGGATGTGATTCAGTCAAGGCCGTGCCAATTGCAACACACCTCGATCGAATTGCCAGAGCAATCGCACGACCACGACCACGACCACGACCACGACCATGATGAACACACAGACCTGACCGTCTCTTGGGAGTTTTATTGCCCGGCGGCAGGTTCCGTCACACTGGATTCCCGACTGATCACGACGTTCCCCGGTATTGAAACCTTGCAGCTACTCTGGATAACGGATCAGCAACAGGGTGCAGATACTTTCGATCACGATCAGCCTATTCTGCTACCACGACGTTGAGCCTGTTCGCACCTCAGACGTCGGCTAACCGCTCTTATTGGTAATACGCTTCACGCTTTTCAACGGTGAGGGCGTATGCCGACTGGCCAAGGCCGTTGTCGTTTTTCTGTAAATGCAAAGTCCCTTCCAGCCAAACCGGATCGAAGATGGACTCCAGCACAAACGCATCATCCACCTGCGCATAAATAATCTGGTTCGGCGGCGGCGGCGGTACATGAATACAGGCACCAAAAAAGGGAACCAGGAAAAACTCGGTCACCCTTTGCTGATCATCAAAGTTGATTGGCACCACAAAACCCGGAATCCGTATACGTGTCCCGTCTAACTCCTGTCGCGTACGGGTTGATGTCAAGGCAGCCTGATAACGCTGCAGCCGGGCAGACTCTTCCATCGAGATATCGGAGCTGAGCTGTCCATCCAGACTATTCGCCATGGTATCGGCATCCGATCCCTCCTCAATACTGTCGAGGAGTGCCGGGCGATCTTCCAGTGCCGCCAGATCGTCATCGGGAAGCAGATCGACCCAGTCAACTTCTCGGATTGCATGACGGCTGTTCTGACCCTCGCCGGTATCCGCAGTTGCCAGCGAGGAATCGGTGCAACCAGCAACCAGGAGCAATAACAGCAAGCTGCCAGGTAAAAAGCCTTTATTCATAATCAGTACTCTGGAGTATCGAGGCCACTTTATTGTTACAATATAACAAACCAGATACTCCAGAGAAACCCATGCTGGCAATCGAGCTACAGGACATCGTGTTCCACTACCCATCCTCTCCGCCTGAGCATGCCTTGTGTATCCCACATTGGCAGGTTCCTCCCGGCCAACGCCTGTTTTTACACGGCCGCTCTGGCAGCGGTAAAACCACGTTGCTGCGTTTATTAACCGGCATGATGTCGCCACAGCAAGGCCAGATCCGCCTGCTTGGGGAAAACATCCAATCGCTGTCTCCACCGCAACGAGATACCTTTCGAGCCCAACACATCGGCCAGATTTCACAACAGTTTTATCTGCTGCCGTATTTATCCGTAGCCGACAATATTCGTCTGGCGGCGGTGCTGGCCAAAAAACCCAGTGCCTTTCTGGATGACAGAATCTATCAACTGTTAGAACAATTGGATATGCCGCCAGCGCTATTCCATCAGCCTGCCGGACGTCTCAGTCAGGGCCAACAGCAACGGGTCGCCATTGCCCGAGCCCTGATCAACCGCCCGGCGCTGCTGTTTGCCGATGAACCAACGTCGGCCCTTGATGAAGCATCCACCGCCGCATTTATCCGCCTGCTGCTGCAGAATCTGGCAACCGATACCACACTGATCATGATCAGCCATGACCACCGACAAGCCAGCTGGTTTGATCAATCGGTCGCCTTGCAAGATCTTACATCCGTTAGAAAGGGGCTTTAACATGTTATGGCGCATTGCTCGCTTGAGCCTCTGGCATCGGCGTATCACCATCAGCCTGATCGTATTGGCGCTGACACTGGCGTTTGCCGTACTGCTGGCGGTGGAACATATTCGCCATGAGGTACGTGACACCTTTACGGGTACGGTATCCGGAGTCGATCTGATTGTCGGTGCCCGCACTGGCTCCAGCAATCTGTTGTTGTACTCATTGTTTGGCATTGGCAGCCCAACCCGCAACATCAGCTGGACAAGCGTTGAAACCATTACTCAACAGCCAGCCGTCGATTGGGTTGTGCCTTTATCGATGGGTGATTCGCACCGGGGGTTCCGGGTACTCGCCACAACCGATGCGTTTTTTGCACATTTTCATTATGGCCAGCAACGCCCTTTGTTGTGGCGGCAAGGCCAAGGATTTGCCACCTCTCGTGAGGTTGTCGTCGGGGCGGCAGTGGCGCAACAACTGGGCTATATTCCCGGCGACAGTCTGGTACTGGCTCATGGTCAGGGACGTACCAGTTTCAGCCTCCACTCCGACCATCCGTTCAAAGTCTCCGGCGTGCTAGCGCCAACCGGTACACCGGTCGACCAGACATTACTGATTAACCTTGACGCCATGGATCAGATTCATGGCCACTCACCAGGGGCGCAGCCTCAAGCCGTCAGCGCCCTGCTGGTCGGGCTGAACAATCGTATCCAGACATTTGCCCTGCAGCGTTATATCAATGAATTTGACCAGGAAGCACTGCTGGCGATTTTACCTGGAGTCGAACTGTCCTTACTGTGGGAGAATCTCCGCTGGATTGAAACCAGCCTGAGATCCATTGCCGCCTTGGTCTTGCTCTCCTCCATGCTCGGCATGATCACGTTACTGCTGGTATCAATCCAGCAACGTCAGGAAGAACTCGGAACGTTACGCTCGTTAGGAGCAGGCCCCTGGTCGGTGTTTGCCCTGATTGAAATCGAAGTATTGCTGATTACCGGCAGCGCATTACTGCTGGCGCTGCTGATCACCCAACTGGGTCTGCTGGCCGCCAGCCAGTGGCTGGCACACATCACCGGCATTCAGCTGACGCCGCTATCCATCGACATCCGCTTGCTCGGCTGGCTTGGGCTACTCCTGCTGATTTCCCTGATGGTCGCAGTGATACCCGCCTGGCTTGCCAGCCGTCGTTCGCTGCTGCAGCAGTTGCACAGTGAGCGTCACTGAAGGGACCGGCTCCGTATTCGGACAGCCACGGAGGGCGTCCCTACGATTACCGCCATTTGTACAACGTAGGGATCGGCTCCGTCCGTGTCCGCAAAACCGGCTCCGTCCGTGTCCGCAAAACCGGCTCCGTCCGTTCGCAAAACCGGCTCCGTATTCGGACAGCCACAGAGGGCGTCCCTACGATTGCAGCCACTGTCGCTCTTGAGGTGTGAAACCACTTTGCTGCGAGGCCGGTAGTCTCACCAGATTAATATCCGGTGCATAAATGCGGCTCAATTCAACAATCGTGTCAACCTCCAGACCACGTAATGCCGATACTTCCAGAACGTCAGCCTGGTTGCTCAGGGTCATTGGCCAAACTCCCATTCCGGGAACGGATCATCCATCCCGCTCCAGAGCTGGCGACCGGCGACCAGTTCATCCTCGCCCAGGGATTCCCCCGCCTTTTGCAGGCACAGCGCAGCATCGTAATCGTGCAGAAAATTGACCGCATCGACGACGGTCACCAGCGTATCAAGCCGGGCAATATCGCTCAGAGAATGACCTTGTTCATCAGTAAAGGTAAACACCGGTAGCGGCTCGGGTACCCCCGTCGATTCAATCAACAAATCTTCGCGTAACGTACAACAAATGCAGCCATTGCTCATTTCTACCAGCTTTTCTTCAGCACGATGCAAAGCAACCTGTTGGCCCACCGTCATGACATCAATATTCACCTCACTCATGTCATTGACGATCACCGCGACCCGCAGGTCTTCACGATTATTCAAAATGTGATTCAGAACGGTGGTTTTTCCAGCTCCCAGAAACCCGGACAGCAGCGTCACGGGAAGCAATTCAAACGGATCTTCAGACATATTCAGCCTCCTTATCGTTGCCAGACAGCGTCAAAATCTGTTTTCAGTTCTTGACGATCCCTACAAATGTTATGTTATAACAATAACAACATTAAGCAACGAAGGATTGCAACCCATGCTCATCCAATGGAAGCGCCAAGCACTGTTTCTGGCCATCACCAGCCTGCTGTTAAGCGCCTGTGGCTCTGACGACAACTCGTCCAGCAATGATGATCACGACCATGAAGACGAATATGGCCAACGCCTGGTCATGACGGAATTGAATGGTCAGGATATTTCGCTTTATGACCGTGACGAGGCCAGTGTGAGTCTGGTCGGTCAGGCCAACGCGGCGGCCGGGCAATTGTTAAAATCCGATGACGGCCTCAGTGCGGCGCTGATCACCTCTTCCGGCGTGCAATTTATCAGCAGCGGTCTGGCCACCGAGCCAGAAACCGATGCCATCTTCCTCGACACTCTGGCGGTGACCCTGGCAGATCCACAGCTGATCATGACGGCCAACCACTTTGCCTTGTTGCAAGACGGCAACACCGAGTTCTACCCGGCGGAAGACCTGACAGACGCCACAGGCCCAGAAGAAGACCTGACACTGACGGGTATCACCCAGACCTTCCCGGCACTGATTCTGAACGAAGGCGAAAGCCTGTACGCGGTGTTCTACGATGACCAGCTGCACGTTTACCAAGACAGCGTGCTGCAAACCAGCTACAACTGCAGTGCTCCTTCTGCGGTCATGCACAATGATGCGCTGGCGCTGATCCAGTGTGACGGTGCCTTGCGTTATCTGGTTATGGAGGACGACGACAGCGGCTCCCACGTTGCTTACAGCGGCACCACGTTCACGGGTGAAACCGTATCCGGCTGGAGCAGTGGTGGTGAGTACATCCTGCTGTACAACAGCGATACCGTTTCCCTGGTTTACCCCCACAACGATCACACCCACAGCACCGACCCTGGCATCAGCCTGACAGATGACCAAAGCATTTGTGCTGCCGCCATCAACTACGATGCCAGTGCCCTGATTACCGTCCGTGACGACGCCAGCGCTGAAGTGCTCGACCTGACCGATAGCGGTCTGGATCCGGCTACCATCAGCCTCAGCGAAGCAGAAGCCACCTTCAGCTGTGACGATATACAACTGGCCGCAGGCAGTGCGGCCTTCATGATCACCGACAACAGCAGTGGCCACCTATACACGGTGGATTCACACGATGGTGGCGCCTGGCACCTGCATGGCAGCGCGTTGGCGTTATCCAGTGGTATCAATGTTCAGTCTACCGTGCTGCTGGAAGCAGACGACGATCAAGAGAGTGACGACGACGAACATGACCATTAATCGGCCAACCGCCACCGGTAACGGTGGCAACCCGGTCAGCAGCAGACAGACAGGCACACCGCGACGGCTGACAGCAGCCGTCATCAGCCTGCCCCTGTTGTGGCTCGCTGCCCTGTCGCAGGTCGAAGCTGAAACGGCTCCAGAAGCTGCCAGCCACTGGCAGGATCTGGAAGAAGTTCGAGTCACGGCTCCAGAGCAAACGCCTTCCGAGGCCATCAGTCCGGTACTGGATCAGGAATCGATTCAGGGTAACCGTAGCCAGTCATTGGGGGCCTTGCTCGAATCGATGCCCGGCGTCAGCAACGCCTCGTTTGGCCAGGGAGTTGCCCGTCCTGTCGTACGCGGATTATCCGGCAACCGGGTGCAAATCCTGACCAATGGTGCCGACAGCGCCGACCTCTCCGCCATGAGTTCCGACCACGCCCCGATGGCCGATCTGGCCGCTGCCAATCAGGTGGAACTGGTACGAGGCCCGGCCGCTTTCCGTTATGGCAGTGGCATCCTTGGCGGCATCGTCAATGTACAGGACAGCCGCATCCACGATACCGAACTGGATGGCATCGACGGCGAGGTCACACTGGGGTATTCCAGTAATGATCAGGGCTGGACCCGGATCGCCCGGCTTGACGCCGGTAATGGCCAGACCATTGTTCATATCGATGGTTTTGACCGTGAAGGCAACAACTATCATGCTGGCGCTAATGGCGCACAGAGCAGCGGCCGCAGCGGCGAAATTTTCAACAGCGACACCAGCAGTCAGGGTATGGCATTCGCTCTCAGCCAGATCTTCGATAATTACGGTTATCTCGGTCTCAGCATCAGCAACCTCAGCAGTGACTACGCCGTCCCCAACGAAGATAACGACAACGCCCGCGTCGCCCCTGACCAGACGCGCTACGACCTGCGTACCGAACTCCCGCTGGACAGCAGCTGGGCCAATACCTGGCGGCTGCAACTGGGCTGGAGCGACTACGAACACGATGAATCCACCGACGACCTGGTGGTCGGCCTGTTTATTCAGGCGTTCCGGGAATGGCGTACCGAGCTGGACTATCAAACCGAATCCGGCTGGAACGGCACCATTGGCATCGGCAGCAACCAGCGCAGTTTTGAACTGTGCCACGATCATTCCGGCTGTGAACAGATTGCCGACCACAGTGACGAGAGCTGGGATGGCTCCCAGGGACCCGACTTCACCCACTACGAAGGTTATGACTTTGCCCACGATACCCCGATGCCCAGTACCGTCAGTCGTGACATCATTGGCTTCTGGCACGCCGACCAGCCATTGACCTTTGGCCAGCTGTCGCTCGGCGGCCGCGTTGAACAACGTCAGATTCAGGCCGACGAGTCTGTCATCAGCGCCAGCTTCCGCCAAGGCGAAGCGTATTATAAAAACCGCCATTACACCCCGGTGTCGCTGTCTGCCAGTCTTACCTACGACCTGAACGACATCAGCCAGATGATCGCGACCTTGTCGCGCTTGCAACGGGCACCGACAACTGACGAGCTGTACTGGAACGGCGACCATCACGCCACTTTTTCTTTCCAGCTGGACAACCCCGACCTGGGCCTGGAAACCGCTCGGGCACTGGATATCAGCTGGCAAAGTTACCCCGCTGCCAACGCCAGCCAATGGCGTATCAGTGGTTATTTCTACGACTATCAGGACTATATCTATAACGACCTGAAGGACTTCACCGATCCTTACCACGGCAACCGGGTATATCGCCACGAGCAAACCGACGCCCGTCTGGCCGGTGCTGATGCCAACTGGACGCAGCCCCTCAGCGAGCAATGGACGCTGGACGTCGGCGCATCCCTGACACGTGGCTGGCTGGTGCAATCCGGCGACCCCCTGCCACGCATGCCAGCCGACAACCTCATGCTCGCTTTCAGCCGCCAACACGCCCATAACCGGCTGCGGGCTGAAGTGTTCTACCACGCCCGTCAGACACGCGTTGCCACCGCAGAAACCATCAGTCCGGCCTGGTATCAACTGAATCTCGCCGCACGAACAGAAATCAGACTGGCTAACCAGACGTTACGACTGGATGCCCAACTGCGTAACCTCACCAACCAGTACGGCGAACAACATACGTCCTATCTCAAGGAATATGCCCCGATCATGGGACGTAACCTGCTGCTGGAACTGCAATGGCCGTTTGGTGACTCGGGCTAACGGAATGCGCGCCACAATCAGCATGGCATTGGGACTGGCTGCTAGGGGGGCTCTCAGCAGGTTCGATTGACCAATTGAGAACGCCCCCTAGCGCTGTTCAACTGCCATGCCGTCGCCAAGTTCGGCGGCGGGATAGAGAATCACCTTTTCATTCACCTGCAATCCCTGTAATACACTGGCCTCGGTGCCATTATTTTTTTCGATGCGCAGGGTGCGTAATTGCGCTTTACCGTTGTCCACCACGAATACCGCCCAGTCGCCGTTTTCCCGCAACAGCGCACTTGACGGCACCTTGATCGCGCTTGTTTTCTGCCAGACAACAATCGCCACATCGACCCGAAAACCGTGCCCCAAACCAGAGGCCGAGACCGGTAGCGATGGCAGAGAGATCAGCGCCTTCACCCGTCGTTCTTCAACTCCCAGTGCCGACGTCTTGAGGTAGCCCAACGGATCCTTGAGCGCTGTGGTATTGAGGAAAAGCTGGCGTTTATGTATCAGAACGATGGTCAGGCCTTGTGTCTTAACCTGTATCGACTGGCATCTGAACACTCGACCCGCCTCGACATGAGTTCGCTGGCTCAGCATGGTGAGTTGCTGGCCACCCTGTTGCAGCGTCATATCCAGCTGACTCGACAACATCGCATGGTGTTTGATCTGCCCTGGGTACGAGCACGTCTGGCAGCAGCCGTGGGCAAACAGCTGACCGCTCGCGAACTCGATGTCGGCTCTCGTATTGTGTTGGGTTACCGCTCCGACGCCATTGCACTGGATCTCGGTGTCAGTCCCAATACCGTACTGACCCACCGCCGTAACCTGTACGACAAACTGGGCATCGGCACTCAGAATCAGCTATTCGGCATGGTGATTGAAGGCAAATAAAGCCTCGGAATCCGCTATTCAGAAAACAACTCAAAAACGATATTTCTTAGCCAGATATTACCCGTATCCTGATGATAGCGACGATGCCAGAACACATTGATCTGCGCCGGAGGAATCGGCACCGGATGCGGCCGGGCCACCAACCCCAGGCTTTTTGATGTTTGTAACGCCAGTTTTTCGGTGACGGTCGCCACCAGATCCGTCGTGCTGACAATATAGGGAGCCGAAATAAAATGCGGCAGCCGCAACCTCACAATGCGTGAAATGCCACTCCGCATCAGCTGCTTTTCAACCCGGCCGTGGCCGGTGCCCTGAGCCTCGATGATAATATGCTGCGCCTCGGAAAAACGTTCCAGCGTCAGCTCACCGTCTGCCAGTGCGTGGCCTGCCCGCATCAGACAGACATAGTCCTGATCAAACAGCCGCCGCTGATAAAACCCGCCCTCCAGTTGTGGTAGCAAGCCAATCGCCAGATCCACGCTTCCGCCTTCCATTTCTTCTTTCAACGGTCGGCCCGTATCTCTAACTGTCGTTAGTGATATATTGGGTGCGTGTATCGCCAAATAAGCCATCAGACGCGGCAGCAGGTACATCTCGCCCAGATCAGTCATCGACAGGCAAAACGCCCGTTCGCTCTGTATTGGGTCAAAACGTTCCTGATAATTCAGTCCATCCTGCAAGGTACTGAGTGCATACCCAATGGATTCGGCAATGGCATCAGCAAAGGGAGTCGGTCGCATCCCTCTGGAGGTACGCTCAAACAATTCGTCATTCAGCGCCTTGCGCAAACGCCCCAGAGCATTGCTGACGGCAGGCTGCGACAGACCCAGCTGCTCGGCAACCGGGCCGGTTTTACGCTCCCGGTACATCAGCTGAAACACCAGCAGCAAATTAAGATCGATCTCTCGCAACTGAATCATCGGCTCCCCCTGTTATTCATATTATGAAGATTGCTTATTCAGCCTATTAGCTGTCTCAATATCACGAGCCTCCCTATAGTGCAAAACAAGTTGAATACACGCTTGCGGAGCCATAATGGAAGTCCTGATAACACCCATCAATAAAACCGTCATCGCCGCAAATGGCAGCACTCTGCTGGATGTCTTACTTGCCAATGACATACCGGTCTCTTACAGCTGTTTGTCTGGCCGCTGCGGCACCTGTCGTTGCAAGGTAATTGAAGGCAATGTTCAGGGCCCTTCCGCCGCCGATGGCCGCTTGGCGTCCAGCGGGCGTTATGTGCTGGCCTGCCAGAGCCACGTCGAAAGTAATTGTGTGATCGAACTGCCGGAGATGGACGAGGTGGTGATTCACCCCACCAAAACCCTGAAAGGCACCGTGACGGCCTTTGAAACCTTGTCTCATAATGTCCGCCGTCTGCGTCTGCGTACCAACAAACCGCTGGATTATTCTCCGGGCCAATACGCCAACCTGCAATTCTGGCCAGAGGGTATCCGCGCCTATTCCATGGCCGGACTGGCCACTGATGATGAACTGGAATTTCATATTCGTGTTGTGCCTAACGGGCGTGTGACCAGCCAGTTGGATGAACGATTAAAACCCGGCAGCAGCGTGAAATTGAATGGCCCTTTGGGGGCTTCCTATCTGCGCCGCAAACACGCTGGCCCCATGCTCTGTGTGGCCAGCGGTACTGGTCTGGCACCGATTCTTTCCATTGTGCGCGGGGCACTGGAGTCTGGCATGGCCAACCCCGTCACCCTGCTGTTTGGCGCCCGCACCGAAGCCGATTTGTATGGCCTGAATTACCTTCAGACGCTGGCTGGCGACTACCCCAATTTCCACTATCGCATCTTGCTCAGCCATACGCCCGACACCTTGCAATACGAGTGCTGTCTCTTATACACATCTGACGCTGCCGACGAAGAGGATAG
>OJIO01000581.1_pt1 | contig 21923 bp, 4 predicted proteins | sample 1595621 | NCBI WGS metagenome assembly OJIO01 (sample SAMN05416776, study PRJEB24817) | seawater metagenome | isolation source: Sea water | place: Canada:Atlantic | collected 2013-07
CAAAAAACGTAGGCAATGCAGCGCATAGGCGAGGCTTTTTAACGCAGAAGAAGGGAAAAAGAACAAGCAAAAGAATGTAACTTTATTATTGTTTCATTCCTTTTTTCGTAGACAATTTCATAAATTACCATTCTTAACAATCAATCTATGAAAAACATATACGCTATTTTGATCTTGAGCATCTGTATGACATTAGGTGTCGAAGCTCAAAAATTGACAATACCTTCTGATACAGTTGTCGAAACAAAGCATACAACTACTATTAATGGTAAGTCTATAAAATATACTGCACAAACAGGAACACAACCTTTGTGGTCTAAAGATGGTTTGCCGATTGCTTCCTTATTTTATACATACTATAAAAGAGACCTTCCTGGGGATAATGGAAATAGACCTTTAGTTATTTCTTTTAATGGAGGGCCAGGATCTGCGTCAGTATGGATGCACGTTGCATATACAGGACCTAGGGTTTTGAAAATCGATGAAGAAGGTTATCCAGTTCAACCCTATGGTGTGCAAGAAAATCCATATTCTATTCTTGATGTTGCAGATATTGTATTCGTAAATCCAGTGAATACAGGTTATTCTCGATTAATAGAAAATGATGGTAAAACTGCAGATAGAAAACAGTTCTTTGGTATCAATGCAGATATAAAATACTTGGCTAAATGGCTCAATACTTTTGTGACAAGGAACAACAGATGGTTATCACCAAAATATTTGATTGGAGAGAGTTATGGTGGAACGAGAGTGTCTGGACTTGCCCTTGCCTTACAAGATCAACAGTGGATGTATTTAAATGGTGTTATTATGGTGTCTCCAGCGGATTATAAATCTTATGGCGCTGATAATGCTATATCTTCTGCACTAAATTTGCCTTATATGGCTGCTGCCGCCTGGCATCATAAAGTTTTACCAGAAGAACTTCAATCTAAAGACTTATTGGAAGTTTTGCCTGAAGTAGAAGATTTTACCATCAATACACTCATGCCTGCACTAGCAAAAGGTGGATTTATTTCTGATGATGAACGATCAGCCGTTGCTAATAAAATGGCCTATTATTCGACGTTGTCTGAAAAGTCAATCTTACAGCACAACTTAGATGTGCCACCAAGTTTCTTTTGGAAAGAACTATTAAGAGACGAAAGTGGTCAAACAATAGGCAGACTTGATTCTAGATATTTAGGATTGGATAAGTCTAATGCTGGCACGAGACCAGACTATAATGCAGAGCTTAAATCATGGTTGCATTCATTTACACCAGCCATCAATTTTTATATTAGAGAACATTTGAACTTCAAAACTGATATTCCATATGCTATGTTTGGAGATGTACATCCGTGGGACAGAAGAAATGATGATACAAGGGATGATCTTCGTCAAGCAATGGCCCAAAATCCATATTTGAATGTAATGTTCCAATCTGGATATTATGATGGAGCTACTACGTACTTTAATGCTAAATATACAATGTGGAACCTCGATCCAAGTGGTAGGATGAAAGATAGGCTAAGTTTCAAAGGATATAGAAGTGGTCACATGATGTACCTTAGAAGAGAAGATTTGAAAACAGCTAATGATGATCTAAGAACTTTTATTTTGAATTCGTCAGGGACAGGAAAAGCAGCGAAGTACTAGAAGTCTACATTTTTATATTCATGCTTTTGAAGATCTTCAAGAGATACTACATTGAGTGATTTCTCATGGCAACCTTCTAATATAACACTAGGGGCAATACCTTTATCCATTGCTTCTTTCCATCTGCTTACACATAAGCACCATCCATCTCCAGGTTTTAGACCTGGAAATCCATATGCTGGTTTTGGTGTGCTTAGATCATTACCACAAGAAGATGTATATGCTAAGAATTCTTGAGTCATAATGGCGCACACCGTATGTACACCATAATCATTAACTCCAGTATTACAGTATCCATCTCGGTAATATCCGGATATTGGATCTATGCAGCAAGATTGAAGTTCAGTGCCAAGAACATTCTTAGCTTTTGGTGCAGGTCCACTAGATATAGAAAGTAGAATCGAAAGAATAACCATAACCATTATTAATATTTAAAAGGAATGAAATTATAAGGTAAACATCTATTCTTTCACATTTGTTGTGCCGGACTTTACAGTGACTGTGCCGTTATTTGATAGCGCTTTGTCCTCATTCTCTTCCTTATTGTTTTGGAATTCTACATTTGTCAATATCAAGTCTCCCAAGTTGTGGATAGCTCCTCCATTTAATGTTTCCTGGCCATCTATAAACTTGAGGTCGAGAAGGCTTAAAGTGGTGTTAGGTTCAATTTTGAACACTCTTCTTTCTCCATTTCCTGAAAGTATAAATCCATAGTTGGACAAACCAACAATAGTTAGGTCAGAAGAGATAGCTATTTCTTCATTGTATATATGCAAAGTATCATCAAGGAGAAAATCTGCTATGTAGATAGTGTCTCCATTACAAGTGTTTTCAATGAGGTGTCTAAGAGATCCAGCTCCAAAGTCGTTTAAATTATTGACTTCTTTGTTCGAAGCACAACCATCTAATATCAATATAGAATAATCCTCTACCTCACCTGTTGCTGTTCCACATGGGTCGGGTGCACTATTCCAATATTGACTTCTGACTCTCATTCTTACTGTGCTTCCAACTACTGCATGTTCAGGTACATCTATCTGAGAAAACGCAATATGATTAGTGTCTAACATTGTAAAGTAATAGTACTCATCTTCTTCAAAAGTGTTTGAGCTGTTCCAATCTATAAATGCATATACAGTATCAGGTTCCCAATGGAAATATAATCCTACTTCTAATTCATATTCGCCGAATTGTTCTAATTCAAAGATTGTACTTGTGAAATCTGCATAGCTGTCTTTGCCACTATTTTTTGTGACCCCTGCCATGGAAACCAGATTTACATAATCTGAAGTTGTATTAGAAGCTCCTGCAGCCGAGCATATACCAATATCTTCTCTCAATGTATACATATATCTATACGTCTCAGTGGTGTCTCCACTTGTATTTATTGCATATACTTTGAAGTATAATTTATCATTAGCACTTCCTAGAGGCAGGTAATCGTCAAGTTTGTATTGTTCTTTATTAAATCTTGACATAGATATCGTTTCGTCAAGATCTAGACCATTAAAAGAGTAGTTGACATAAGCAGATGAGACCTCTTCAATGTTTTCAATATTTATAGATAAAGTCACATTTTCTATATTTGTTGGTTGAGTTTCACTTGGTTTTACATTTGCTTCTACTTTTGTAATCTTTGGAAAACCATCTCTACCATCTAAGCATCTTTCCCAAAGTCCGCGCCCCCAAGTTGCAGCCCTTAGCATATTAGAACCATATACGATTTCTAGTTCTTCAATGGTCGTTGTTGGCATATTGTCACTCCATAATTCATATTGATTATTATTCCATGGCATTTTATAAATACCTATTTCAGCACCTAAATAAATGTTTTTATCATCTGTATGGTCTATTACCACAGTTCTGATAGGCATAGCATTTAGATTGAATGTTATATCAGCCCAAGTCACTCCTCCATCTGTTGATCTGAATATTCTTGGGATATCATCTTGATGATGAGCATACACCACGATTACATTATTATCATTAGTCGGATCAAATGCAATATCTTGAATTCCGCTGTTTGGTAGAGTCCCTGTTCCTACTTGGTCAAAAGTGACACCTTCATCTATAGATCGAAAAAGATTCGCATTTTTAGAAGCTAGGATAATGCCTTGCCCATTTTCAGACTTAGCTAAATGTTGAAAAGCTCCTTCTCCAAAATCATGCAATGCTTTCCAAGAACTTCCAAAATCTGAACTTATATGAAGTGTTTGACCAACTGTAAATAGACTCAAGTGATCCAAAGGATCATAAAGTAAAGGAGCCTCCCACTGCAAACTTCCAATATTAGGATGATTATTGATCCCTTGAGAATTATAACCACCTGTAGTAGACCTTCTTTTATTCCCATTTTGGATGCTGCCAACCATCAAATTATAATCTAGTGGATGTACTAAGCATTCCATGCCATCTGCACCTATCCATTCTAACCATTCGTTTTCTTGTCCTTTATATATGCTTGTACCGTTGTCTTGAGAACCACAAACGACGACATCATTGTGACTTTGTGATACACCCAATTTATAGTATTCTCTTATGCTTGTTCCATTGCTTAATATAGACCAAGTCACGCCATTGTCTGGACTTTTAACCATATAACCATCAGTTCCGCAATAAATATCTCCTCCAGCAAAACTTGCATATCGTATATCAGCATGTACATAGTCATTTGGTGGAGTTCCACCACCTGGCCAATACCAATCAGTTACATCGTCCCACGTTTCGCCACCATCATATGACATCCTTATATTGATACCTCCATTGATCATTATGTCAGGATTGGTTGGACTGACCTCGAAGTCGCTTCCATTGCCATCAGATCCTGGGATAATGTCTATTGTCGTACCATTATCTATAGATTTCCAAATGTTTGTACTTGAAGAGAATAAAACAAGGTCATCGTCTGCTGGAGTGGTTGCAACTATAAATGTTCTATAATTATTATCGTCGATATCATGAAGAAGATTCCAATTATCACCGCCATCTGAAGAGCTCCATATCTCGTTTCTGTTCCAATAATATTCTCTTGGTGCAAAAATAATGTCTGGATCAGTTTGGTGAAATTCAATACTTGCGTAGCTATTATCGCTTACAGATTCTATAGTAGCAAGATTGTCTATTGACCTATAGAGCGTGTCGCTTGCAGCAATATATATGTGATTACTATTATGAGGACTAAATTTTACATCAAATACCCTTTCGTTGGTTCCTAATCCGCCTATTCCAGTCTCTAATGGATTAAATACTGTAACATTCCAAGTAGCTCCACTATCTAGAGACCTATAGACTCCCATAGTGACTCCATTTCTTGCATTCCTTACATTGATGAGGATGTCATTGATATTATTTGGGTTCACAGAAAATACATCTACACCAGAAGAGGTGAGATCATCTGTTGTATTCTCCCAAGTAGTGCCACCATCAAAACTTCTCCAAAAACCTCCACTACGGGAAGAAAGGTACATGGTTTGTTTATTTGTTGGTTCTACCCATACATATTCTACTCTTCCTATTCCTGGGGAATAATGGTCTGATATGTTGCTTGCCGTATAAGGACCAAGATCTACCCATCCTTGTTCATCACTTCTTAAAGTAGCTGAAGGATATTTTTTTTTGAACGCTGTGTATGACTTTTCTATTTTTCTTGGGTCATCTGCCATTCTATCCCCACTTGGATAATAGATTGGTTCTATACGATTGAGCCATCTTTGGTATCCCATCCAGCCTGAGCCTTTAGCATATCTGTCGATGGTAGAAAAATATTTCTCAGCTTCATCAACTACCTCATAAACATTATATGATAGATCGTTTATCATATATTTATAATCCTGAGATAATCCTACGGAAGAAACAAAAACCAAAATAATAAAGAATATATTTTTCATATCTGAGAATAGAATGCTGTTTGAATAAAACCTTAGAATAACTTGTGGCACACAAAGTTATGGATAATGCTCTAATTTAACAGAACTAGTTCAGGATGTTTTTATAATTTGGTGATAGATAGATAATAAAAAATAAAATATGTTATTTCTGAATTAATATTATTTGTTTAACGATACTTTAAGGACCTTCAAAAAGAATAATATAGCGTATATCTATTATATTCAGTTAATAATTTTAAAATATACTAATTTGGCTTCTGAAAATGACTATTAGCTTACAGTTGATTGCAATTTATGCAAACTATTTTCTACATTTGAGCTTACGAATTTTTATAATCAAGGGATAATTCCCCCATTCTTTGTTTCAGACAGGCGGCTCACCCATTTACAATTGAAATATATTGTAGAGTATTCTACTATTTACTTTTTACTAAAATCAAATTCATAGCATGAGATCACTCATTCTTAGTTTATTATTTGTTGCAATATCTGTTGTGTCGTATGGACAAGACGAATTGTGCTTGACCGCTGAAGGTGCACCAACACCTTTATCAGTATTTCCTGCAACACAGGTTATATCAATTGATCCATTATGGATCAATGATGTTGAATATATTCCACCTACGGTTCCTGCAGGAGCATTGTCGGTAGCATATTGGTCATTTACTGTGTCTTCTTCAGGATACTACAATTTAGACTTTCAAACTACTGCTGGAAGTACAATAGTTACTGATGTCAGTATAGGTTTATCAGATAATTCAGCTGGTTCAGCTTGTCCAATGGATGCATCCGTAGATGAACTATATGCAGGTTTGCTTATGATAGGTTCTACTGAACCTGGGGGATGTACATTTTTATCAACAGCAACAACTTATACAATGGCATTTGCTGTGGCTCAAGGTAGTGAAGGAGAAGTAGAGGTGTCAATAACTTCTGCAACAGGTGCCACCAATGCTACATGTGCCACTGCAAGTCCAATGACAATAATTGGATCTAATCCAGGAAATAATGATTGCTCCAGTGGTCTCGTATGGTACTCATATACAGTTGTAAATGGAGGTACTGTGTCTTTAACTCCAAATGTATCAATAACGGGAACAGATATTTCAAATCCAGTGATAACTCAAACTTCGATCGATGGTTGTTCTACTTTCCAAATGGATTTTGATTGGACATGTATTCCAGTTGCAACAGTCATTAACTTTCAAGTCGGCGACGATACAGCTCCAATAGAACAAGGAAATTTCACAGTAGATATAGTAGATGTTGTTACAGGCGTTCCAAATGAACTATGTACTGATGTAGCGGGTGCGCCGCAAGCGCTTACTTCTTGTACACCACTTAATCTTGCAGCTGTTGATAATACAACTGTAGGTGCATGTGCAGAATTAATTAATTACGGTGGATGTGGAGTATTCAATACGGAAGCTACAGTTTGGTATGCTTTCACTACAGACGCGGATATACAAACACTAGATATATTAATTACTTCTACTGGAATAGGACTACCACATTTTGTATTGATCGAAGATGATGGTACGAATGGATGTAGTAGTGCTCCAGTTATAGGATGTAATACAACAGGTTCTGTTGTAGGACAAATAGCTACCGCTAGTACAACCTACTATATAGGTGTTGCTTCTGGAAATGGAGGTGATGGAGAATTTGACTTAACAGTAACAGGGCAAAACCCACCAGCAAATGATGGTTGTGCAATGGCTCAGGATATATCAACTACTTCAGGAACACCTGCGGCTCTTGGTGTTGACGGAACAACAACATGTGCAACACCCGATGCAAATGACTTTTGTACAACTGTTTCTGAGGATCATGTTGTGTACTACGAATATACAGTTGACCCAGCTATTCTTACAAATAGAGATGTAATAATTACTATAGTAGGAAGTGGCGGTAATGCAGCTACCAATATGATATTTGGTTTATTCGAAGATTGTGTAGGAACTACATATACAAATCCAGCTTTCACAGGTGATGAGTGTGATGCTTTGATAGGTGGTGCAGTTACTTATAAATGTGTTGAACCTGGTACAATATTAACTATAGCAGTAGGTTCTCCGAGTGGTGATGAAGGTGATTTTACCATTACCATTACTGAAGATGCAACTATGCTAGCCGTTAACGATGCTTGTGCAGATGCTACTGGATTGTCAGTAGGCATGGCATGTGTACCTACATTGGAGACAGTTCCGAATAACGGAGGATGTCCAGAGATGGATGATCTTGGTACAGCTTGTTTATTTTCTTCTGATAAGACAGTATGGCATACCATTACCTTACCAGCGGGTGCTGATGAAATTGAATTTTCAGCTTTAGGAACAGATGTTCAATTGGCATTGTTTGAAAATACTTGTATACCTCTTACCCTTCTTGGTGGAGATTGTTTTACAACAGATATGACTTTCGCTGGATTGACTCCAGGTGGTACATATCTTTTAGCAGCCAGCCTTGCTGGAGCGATAGAAGGAGATATGACATTTACATGGACACCTATTATTCCAATTGCGAATGATGATTGTGATTTAGTAAATAATCCAGCACTTACTGATGGGACTTCAGTAGATGGAACGACAGGATGTGCAGATAGTGACTTAGATTTCTGTACTATAGGTACGGATGGTCATGATGTTTTCTATACTTATACTAATCCTAGTGCAACAGCTACAACAAATATAACTATAACAATAAATGGTAACACGGCAACAACAGGAACTGCGGCAACAGAAGTTTCTGTAGGAACATATGAAGATTGTCTTACTACAATGTATGCACCCAATCAATGTTCTACTTTAGGAACCGCCTTCACAATAGAATGTGTGCAGCCAATGCAACAGCTGGTATTTATAGTAGCTAGTGCAGACGGAACTGAAGGAGATTTCGATATTACTTTAACTGAAGATAATTCAGGTATAGCAGCGAATGATCTTTGTTCTGGAGCTATTGCTCTATCTGCTGGCACTATTTGTGAAGCAACTATGGAGGCTGTCACGAACGCCACTGCCTGTCCTGAAGCTATGGGAATGGGAGTTGCTGGATGTGACCTCACAGTTGACGCTGTAGCATGGTATACTTTAACTTTACCAGCAAATGCTACTGAGCTAGAATTTTCTGGTTTAGGATCTGGAGAACAATTATCCTTGTTTAATAATGTATGTCCTAACCCAACAGCAATCGCTGCTGTAGGTGGTAATACTTGTATCACAGGATTGGATAACTTCAGTGGATTGAGTGGAGGTACTACTTACCTAGTCGCTGTCAGTCTTGCCTCACAGGTAGAAGGACCTATAACTTTCAGTTGGACACCAGGAATAATAGTTGCGAATGATGATTGTGATATAGTAAATAATCCAGCGCTTACCAATGCTACACCAGTGAATGGTACTACAGCATGTGCTGACGGAGATTTTGATTTTTGTGGATTATTAGGAGCTTCTTCCCACGGTGTATTTTATACGTATACAAACGGAACTGGAGGAAATGTTGATTTAGATATCCTTGTTTCTGCCAATATGCTTACTTCTGGTACTGCAATGACAGGTCTTGAAATTGCAGTTTTATCTGACTGTTTAGGGACTGGTTATCAACCATTGGACTGTTCTGCAGCTTTAGATGCAGCATATAACGTTGACTGTATTGCACCAGGAGACCAAATAATAATATATATAGCGAGTAATGATGGAGACGAAGGTGATTTTTCAATTACAGTTTCCGAAGATACGACTCAACCAGCAGATGATAATGATAACTGTATTGATGCATTAGCAATAGATGCTTCAATTTTGAGTACTTGTGTTTTCTATAATATTTCAGGTACTACAGCTGATGCTTGTCCTGAAGGTTTTGATGTTGGTACTTGTACTTATTCTGCAGAAGCTACAGTATGGTACTCATTTACGACACCAAATACGACAAACCCACTAACTGTTGAGATACAATCAATAACGGGAGGAGCATATACTACAATATTTAATGATAATTGTGCCGCACTTGTTGTTGTTGCGGGATGTGATACAGGTGCTGGACCATTTGGACCTTATACTGTGATGTCAAATACAACATATTTAATTGCAGTTGGAGATGGAACAGAAGGAGCTCATTCATTTGAAATCAAAATCAATGAACTACCAGCAAATGATGATCCTTGTATGGCGGAAGCTGTAACTGGAACGGCAGGAGATGCCAATATTACAGTTGCAGGAACTACTGTTTGTGCAACTCAAGATTATTTAGAACCAACATGTGGAACTGACAATGAAAATACAGTATGGTACGAATACGAAATACCATCAGACGCTACAGGATTCGAAATCACAATAACAGGTACCGGTGGTGTTCCCGCTTCAAGTATTGCAGTTGGTGTTTATAGTACAACTGCATGTGGTGGAGGTACTCCTACACTTTTAGATACAAACGTAGGTGTAGAGTGTGATACTGAAAGTAATCCAATTTCTTTCCAATGTTTGACACCAGGTACTACAGTATTTGTATACGTTGGAACTTCAGATACAAATTCTGGAACATTTGATATTACATTTGATCCATTGGTGCCTGATCCAACATGTATAGACAATGACCTTTGTGCAGATGCAGACGTAGCCGCTTTTGCTGGTCTGGTGACTGATGGCGGTCAAGTATGTATTGATGATTGTAATGCTGGAGCTTGTCCAGAATCATTTATGTCAGGTGCTTGTGATTATACTATGTGGCCAACTGTTTTTTACTCAGTTACTACAGATGCTTTAGCTATTGATGCTACAATGTCAGTAAATCTATCTAGTATTAATGGAACAATTGCTGATCCTTTATTCTCAATATATACAAGTTGTGGAGCGGGTGCTGTTGATCCGGCATCAGAATGTATTCAATCAGGAACTCTTTCTGGGTTGGATATCATGCCTAGTACAACTTATATCATTGCCGTAGCATTAGAAGACGCAGCGGGTGGTGAATTCCAATTGTGTGTTACTATATCGACTACTTGTAATGATGACCCTTGTACACCGTTTCCATTGGTTGCAGAAGTGATGCCTACAGAATGTACAACAACAGTAGGAGCTAGTGACGAAACTTTCACATATGACGATGGAGGATGTGCAGATATGACAACTTCAGAAGCTACAGTTTACTATACTTATACTCCATCAGAAGGTGTGTCAGAAGCTACGATAACGTTCACCAATGATCCTACAACGGGTATCACAGGTGATATGATATTTACAGTAGTTGATTATGATCCAGCGACTTGTTCAATGGCGCAGACAACTATCCTCGGACAAGAATGCGGCCCAGTCGGTGGCATAATGCCAATTACAATCACTTGTCCTACTTTCAATGTACCTATACTAATACAGATTGGATCCACTACAGCAGGAGCGGGTGAGTTTGATATAATTGTGAATGAAACAATGACTTCTGTAGTTAATGATATTTGTTCTTCACCAGACATTATTGCTTTTGGAGCTGGTTTGGAATGTGAGTGGATGGATGCACAAGCAAATACATTAGGTGCTTGTCCAGAATCTTTTGATTATTTGCCGGGATGTGGATTTGATGATTTTCCTGTAGTTTGGTTTGAAGCTACAGCTCCAGCAGGAGCTACTGGATTAGACATTAGTGTAGCAGCAGCAGCAGCGGGCGTTCCATTTATTGGAGTTTTTACTGGTAATCCTGCGGATTGTGACGATGTGATAAATGGTCAAATTTTAGACTGTCAGACAGGTTTATTTGCTGATCTAGATGCAGCGGGTGAAATGTTGATTGACGTAAATCCAGGAGACGTAATATTATTTGCAATAGGTACAGATGACCCGCTAGGAAGTGTAACAATAGACTTCTCGATCCTGTGGAATGTCCCACCAGCCAATGACGAATGTGACATGGCAGAAACATTAATGGATAATGTTTCTACAAGTGGTACGACAGCTTGTGCGTCTCAAGAAAATCCATTTTTTGCAAGTGGAGCTTGTGCTGTTGTCAATCAAGAAAATACAGTATGGTATGAAGTGACTATTCCTTCAACTGCCAAAGGATTTACAATTACGGTTACTTCAGCGGCAACCGATGGTTTTATTAATCCCATGAATGTTGTTGTATTCGAAACTGCATCTCCAGCATGTGATATCAGTGCTGCATCATTAGTTGATGAAGTATGTGTCAATTCTGGAGATTTGGAAGAAACATTCGAATGCGTAGGACCTGGTACATACATAATCAGATTATCTACTTCTGGTGACAATGAAGGAGACTTCGATGTAGTAGTGGATATACTAGATTTAATTCAACCTAATGATAATTGTGATGAACCTGATTTGACTCTCAATCCTGGTTTAGAGTGTGAATGGATGGAAACAACAGCTGACACTGAAGGGGCTTGTCCTGAAGATATTTTCTTAGATCCAACAGCATGTGGATTAAGTGTAGGAGCTGTAGTATGGTACGAAATTACTGCACCAGCCAATGCAACCTTCTTAGACATAAGGCTTACAAGTGGTAACGGTTCTAATCCTATTATAGCTGTATTCCCAAGCAATCCAGTAGATTGTGACAATCAAACTTTCCTAGCGGGGTCTACTTGTTATGATGGTACGTTTACTGATCTAATAGCTAATGGAAACACTTTAATTCCAGTGGTAGGTGGGACTGCTTATCTTATAGCAGTAGGTTCAACAAACCCAGATGGATCAATGATAGAATTTGGTATTAAATGGATTACACCACCAGATAATGATGAGTGTGCTAATGCTATTCCCTTAGTTGGGGATACACCAGTAGATGGAACTACAGCTTGTGCTACTCAACCTTTAGCGGGAGAGTATAATAGTACACAATGTACTGATGCTGATGAAACTAACACAGTATTCTACACATACGTGGTGCCAGATACAGATAAAGGATTTAATGTAACTATATCAGGTTCAATAACAAACCCACTAATGGGAGATATCAATCTTGTAGTCTTCGAAGATGATCCAGTTGGGGCTTGTGCAACGGGACCAGGAGCAGTTTCTGTTGATGATGTTTGTACGTCAACTGGAACAATAAATGAAGAATTTGAATGTGTAGGTCCTGGGACTTACGTGATTAGAGTATCAACAAGTAGTGATAATGAAGGTGGATTCAGCATAGAAATTACACCATTAGCGCTAGTACAACCAAATGATAACTGCGATACACCAGATGTAGATGCATTTATGGCTGCGTTAGAATGTGAATGGATGGTGATTGAAGCCAATACTGAAGGAGCTTGTCCTGAAGATACAAATCTTGATCCTACAGATTGCGGTATTGATGATTTCCCAGTAACATGGTATCAGGCTACAGCACCTGCAAATGCAGAATTTTTAGATCTACAAATTAACTTTGGTGGTGTAAATCCATTCATTGCAGTATATGAAGTTGGAGCGGATTGTGATAATCTAACTTTTGTTGCTGGTTCTACTTGTTATTCTGGAACATTTGATGACTTGAATGATTTAACGGCGGCCTTAATCGATGTTACACCAGGAACAACTTACTTAATAGCTATTGGTACAGATGCAATGTCTGGTGGTCTTATTAACTTTGGTATCAAGTGGATCACTCCACCTGACAATGATGAATGTGTAGATGCAGAAGATTTTGATAATCTTCTTCCTTCTGGTAATCCTGGTGAATCCTCTCAAACTTTCGTTTTGGAAACTACTCAATGTGCTACATTACCAGTTACAGGAACGACTTGTGATGATGATAACACAAATACAGTATGGTATACATACACAGTAGAACCAGATGTAAAAGAAATAACAATAGATATTACCAATTGGATGAATACAGTAACAGGAGGAACTCCTGATTTTAGTGTATCAGTCTTTGATGGATGTCTGCCAGCAACTTACATAAATCAAGTTGATGGGACAGTCGCTGAATATTGTGGTGGAGAAGGAACAGACCTTATTACTATATCTTGTCTTGATGTAGGAGATATGATCACTATTTTAGTGAGTTCTTCATCTGAAAACGAAGGAACATTTGATATTACACTTAATACAGCAGAACCAAATTGTACTTATGACAATGATGAATGCCCGGATGCATTTGAATATTCTGCAACACCAATCATTATGGATGACCCTATTGATTGTGTTCCAATCCCAGGATGTAATGATTTAGCATGTACAGAATTTGATTTCAGTGGACCATGTCCAGGAATAAATGTATTGAATTCTGTGTTCTACACGTTTACCACGGATGATCTTCTTGATGTAAATGGAAACCCTGTAGATGCGGCATTTGTAAATTTAGAAATAACAGGTGGAGAAGCAGGAGAACTTGATAACCCAGGTGCGATTCTTTTATCAGGAGATTGTAATAGTCTTGCTGTTATAGGAGCATGTGCAGGTACAGGTGGTGCTGGAGAATTTAATTCTGGACCATTAGGAATGCCTGGTCAGATTTTGCCAAATACAACATATACAGTAGTAGTATATAATTCTAATGACATGCAAAATGGTGGACTGTTTAATCTTTGTATTACAGTTACATCGGGTTGTGTGAATGATGATATATGTGATGCATTTACTTTAGAGCCAGGAGTAACAATAGATAATCCTGCAAGTAGTAACAATTGTACGGATGATTTTGTAGTAACTACAGGTTGTGATAATACATTAAGTTCTGCGACTCTTTGGTACCAAATTGATTTGCCAGCAGGTGCATCTTCAATTATAATTACATTAAACAATCAAACCGCTCCGGACGGAGTTGAAGGTGAAGTTTCTATAGCTGTTGGTCCATTGGTAGATTGTAATGCTTTAGATGTGAATGATGTATTATATAGTGACTGTACTGGATTCGCGACAAACGTGCATGAAATAAACTGTACAGTAGAATTTGGAACTTATTGGATTCAGATAGGATCCGATGATGAGATGGAATCTGGAGACTTTACAATAGAATATACTTTCTCAAATGATGGAGATCCTATAAATGATCTTTGTACTGAAGCTACAGACTTAGTTGTCGATGAATATTGTGAATTTACAACTTTCGGAAGTACTTTGAAAGAAGCATGTGCAGAATTATTTGATGTAGGACCATGTGCATTTTCAATGAACCAAGCGGTTTGGTTTACGATAACAATTCCTGGTGGAGATCCTATGATTACTGATATGGATATCATGATCGATGGCTTAGCTGATCCAATGATAGGTGTATTCGAGTTCGATTGTTTGAGTGCAGGTGATCCTAGTGCAAACAATGGAATCATAGAAGCTGCAGCGAATGCAAATGGACCAGTTGATTGTTCTCAAAATGCATTGACAGAAGGTATCGTAGTAGTGCCAGGGACAACTTACCATATATTAGTAAGTACAAGCTCAATGGAGGATATCGTATTTGATATAAGTATCAAACTAAATGCTCCACCAATAAATGATGATCCATGTATCACACAGAATAATCCACCGATTGATCTTACAGGAGGCGGCTCTCATAATGGTACAACTTGCTGTGCAAGAGGACCAAAAGATGCAGATCCACTAGGACCTGGAGGATTAGCGGATTATGAAAATGCTGATTGTAGTGCTCAAACAGAAGATGCTTCAGTTTGGTATACTTACATCCCAGATGAAAATGATGATGGATATAATATACTTCTAGAAGATGCAGGAGCAAATGGTCCTATGTCATTAGAATATTACTTCGGCCCGCCAGATGGTGGTTGTACAGGAAACCTGACATTGTTAGGTTCATCTTGTAATTCTAATACTGCGAATATCAAAATAGGTAACTGTTTTGATCCAGGTGATGTATTATTTGTAAAAGTAACCACTGATGATGCAGATGATGAGTGTGGAGATTTTCTTATTTCTATCGTTCCTGCTTCATGTGGAGAAATGTCTGATGACTGTGTTGATACAGCTGATGCAACACCGATTGAGCCAGTTACAAATCCAATGTTTACATTAGACTATGTTTGTATCCAAGGTTGTCTTGATTATGCATGTCCAGAAGATGATGCTATGGGTGGATGTGGAGAATTTACTCAAGCACCGACTGTATGGTTCCAGGTTACAGCTGATATGTTAGCTGCACAAATGTTTACGACTGTAGAAGCATTTGGAAACTGGGATCCAGTATGGTCTATTTATTCTGGTACATCATGTGATGATCTTGAAATTGTCAATTTTGGAGGAGCACCTCCATGTAGTAGTGGTGATCAGACTCCAGATTTACACCAGATTGGTGTATTTACTGATGTTCCCGATTATTGGATCGCTGTGACACTTGATCCAGGATCTTTACCTAGTACAGGATTAGATGATGGTTCATTCGAATTATGTGTAGCTACAACAATAAACGCGATTATCTGTCTTGGAGAAGAAATAGGTGATTGTACAGATCCATCATTAGTAATGGAAGTTACAGATAGAGAAGTAGAAGACCAACCTCTTACAGGTCCATTCTGTCAAGGAGAAGAAGTGACGATAAATATAGCATTTGATTATGATGCATCTGAATCTGGTGCAGATTGGTTAATTGGTATGGTTCCAATTTTCGGAGACGGATGGGATTTAACAGCATTTGATTATGCTGCTAATGCTCCTGTTGGTAATGGACAAACTGCTGAATGGTTTGAAGAAGCAGGCGATTGTGCCCCCATAATTCAAGAGCCAAACCCGATCCTTTGTACATTTGTAAATGCAAATGGTGATCTTACACTTTGTAATCAATTATGTGACCCTTGTTCTGATTGTCCTCAATCAGGGATGATGGAAGGCGATCCATTACCTAGCGGATATTTTTGGGTGTCAAATGGTGGGAATGCAGGTTGTGATAATGATTGCTCACCTGGTGAAGGATGGGGAATAGGTAGTACACAAGCATCCATTGTTTGGGAATTTACTTTAACAGTAAAAACATTTACAGATCCAGCCGATTGTTTTGAAGAAAAAGATTTAAGTATATCATTCCAAACTTTCTCGGACGGAGTTGGAGGATGTTGGGAAGATCCAGTAGGGGAATGTATCCTAGATAGAGCCATGTTCTCACCAGCTTGGGAGATCGAGTGTGAAGCTCCACCAGCGGTAGAGGGTCCTGACCAAGAAATATGTCATGATGGAACGGTAGATATCGATGTAGCTACGGTAGATGGGTCAACAACTCAAATACAGGTAGATGTAGATGATAATCCTAATGTTACAGGTGAAATGAGTCATACATTCGAAGGTGGGTTCGGAAATATTGATGATGATCTTCTAAACCTTACGAATGCTATTCAAATAGTCACATACAATGTTTATTCTGTAGATGAATCGCTTCCTTGTCCTGGTATTGTCAATCAGATAGAAGTTACTTTATATCCAGAATTGATGGTTACTTTTCCTCCCGTATTTATTTGTGAGGGTGATTGTACAGATATCACCCCTGATATAGTGGGAGGATTTGGAATGCCTTTCATGTATGAGTGGAGTACTGGCGAAACTACGCCTTCGATCAATGTCTGTCCAGTTGTTCCGACAACATATTTTGTGACAGTAACTGATGGTTTGGGATGTGAAGATGTTGGTGAGGTAGAAGTTGATGTGAAACCTCCGGTTGAATTATTACTTCCTGCAAGTATTGCAGTTTGTAAAGACGACAATTTTGATCCTTTCAATCCTGATTATGTAGTTTGTCTGGACTTTATTAGTGGATCTTCACCATTTGGAGTGACTTGGGTAACTGAAATAGGGTTAGTTGGACAATCAACTGGCGGTGGGGAGTGTTTTGCAATAAACGAAGTGCTATCTTCAGCTGTACTTGGATCACCAGCGGGAACATATACACTTACAGCCAATGTTACAGATTTCTTCGGATGTATGGGAACGACAGAAATGGAAGTGATTATTACAGGCGAATTGACAATAATAGCAACTATTAATCCATATGAATGTGGAGAAACAGAAACAACATTGAATATAACAGGACTAGATGCTGTGGGTAACCCTGTAACTACATTCTTATTATATGGTGGTTGCCCTAACAACGGACTAGGTGATTTCATTGATGAATTCTTCAGCCCTTCCGGGACTGTATTAACACCGCCATTAAATTTACTTGATTATACATGTTATACTATAGTAGCGCAAACAGAATCTGGTTGTCAAGCTACCATAGATATAGATATCCCTCTAACAGAAGGAACACCTATTGAGATAGGTGGAGATGATGCTGTTTGTATTGGTAGTGATGCTACTATAACAATCGCAAATGCAGGTGACTTTGTATCTTTTGTATGGACACCAAACATTGGAACTACAGGGTCAGTTACTTTTACTCCTGACAGTACTGCTACTTATATAGTTGAAGCGACAGACGCTGCGGACTGTGTATCACAAGCACTATGGACAGTAGAAGTTAATCCTGAACCTACAATAACACTTGCTGGAGCATTAGAGTTCTGTGAATTTGGTACAGCAACGATTACTGCAAGTGGTGGTGGCGTTGGAGGAACTTATGCTTGGACTGGTGTTGCAGGTGCTCAATCCGGAGCCTCTTATACAACTGGTGTTGCTGGAGATGCTACCGTGACAGTGACTAATATAAACGGTTGTGTTAACGACAGCACGATAACCTTCGCTCAAGTAGATGTAATCGAAATCATTCTAGCCAATTCAAATATTTGTGATGGGATGGGAGATACGCTATTTGTACCAAGTAACATAATTAATGTGCTCTGGGAAGATGCTACTCCATTGACAGTAAGTGATACTACTTTCTATGTAATAACAACGTCAGGAACATTTACAGTAACAGGTCAAGATGCAACCACAGGATGTGATGCTGCTGGATCATTTACAGTAGAAGAATTTATAACTCCAATAATCAATATACCAGATACAGTTGAGGTATGTAGATTAGATAGTGGAATCGATTCACTTTGTATCAACTTGAATGCAATAGCTTCAGGTTCTGCTGCAGGGACATGGAGTCAAGTTGGAATCATTCCTGACTTTGATTTTGCTAGTTTCCCATTAGATAATGTATGTTTCGAAGATATTCAGACAGGCTGCTACCCATTTACATATACTACGAATACGGCAATGTTGCCATGTATGGATACTACTGCTACTATGATGGTGTGTGTAAAGGCATGTCCTTGTCCTAGTCCAGCTACACAAAGTATTCCTGACATATGTAATTTTGGTACTTACAACTTAGAAAATGCTGAGTTGACAAGTGATCCAGGTACATGGACAGTACAATCAGGACCAGTCGGTCAAGATATTACTGGTATTATATCTGGTACAGTATTTACAGCAACAGGAATAATGCCAGGGCCATATGTTGTAAGATTTACGCTTGATAGTCCAGGTGGAGGTACATGTGAAGTGTTCAGTGAGCAAACAATTAATGTAATTGCCCAAGATATGATCGATGCAATTGCTCAAGGTCAATTATGTAATATTGTTGGGCAACAATTCCCTACAACGTTAGATCTATTTGATCTGATAAATGTAGATGCATCTAATGGTGGTACTTGGGTACAAACAGGAACGGAAACTTTATTGCCGATAACAGGTGGATCTATGATCTCAAGTGCAGGTATAGTAGACTTTACTGAAACGTATACTTTCGAATATACTTCTGGTGCAACAGGTGGACCATGTCCTCCTACTGTCACAGAAGTAACGGTTAATATTTTTGATTGTACTTGTCCTATTATTATAGTAGGTATGGATACACTATGTAACAATGGTGTGGCGATTGATCTATTCACTCTTCTTACAAATGATGATAACTTAACGGGTACTTGGACAACAAATGGAAATTTAACGGGTGTAAGTATGTTTGACCCTAATGGTCTTCCTTCTGGTGCTTATGATATCACGTTTACTCTTGATTCTAGTCCAGGACCTGGATGTGAAGTGGAATATTCTAATATTATAATCGTAAGAAGAGAAGCTGTAGCAGAAATGCAACCAGGACCACAACCGTGTACTATGGATACAGGAAATGGTCCGACGACAGTAAATCTATATGATTGGTTAGTTCCAGGATATACTCTTGGATCTTGGTCTCAGTCAGGTGGCGATATATTGCCACTTCCAGATGATGGAAACAGTATAGCTGTAGTTGATTTTATGGGTCAAGATATCGGTGAAACATTTACCTATGTATTTACAACAATTGGAGCACAAGAACCTTGTGTAAATACATCAGTTACAGTAGTAATTACAGTAGTAGATTGTAATTGTCCACCAATCATGATCACAGAGCAAGATCCTGTATGTAACGATGCTGGTATGATTGATCTTTGTGCATTGGTGGCTGGATCTGATCCTGGTTCATTTGTAGTGACAAGTGCTGGTGGGACATCATATCCAGAAAGAATTGATGCTACTGGATGTATATTTGATGCGATAGGATTAAATCAGGGTACGTATACTATAACATATACACTTAATGCAACAGTGACAGGTACTTGTGTTGGCTCTGTAAGTACGACAGTAGAGATAGTAAATTACGTCAGCACGGAGATCGTAATGAATCCTGATCCTGTATGTAGTGATCCTGATGGCAATGGACTAATGGTTCTTAATTTTACTACTTTCGTAGGAAATGCAGGAAGTGGAGTTTGGACTGATGATGATGGTGCGGGCGTAATAATAGCAACAATTAGTGATCAACAAAATGTAAGTTTTGTTGGCGTACCTGCAGGAAGTTATGACTTTACATATACAATTGATAATGCAGAACCATGTCCTGATCAATCATTGACAGTTACTGTAGAAGTAACCGACGATTGTAACTGTCCTCCTATCAACCCAGCTGACCCCACTGATGTATGTAGTACAGATGGTCCTGTAGATCTTACACAATATGATGATCCTGCTATGCCTGGAACATGGAGTAGTACGGTTCTGACTGTTGAAAACGGAAATAGCCTTATTACAGATGGTGTAGCTGCTGGAGTATATACATTGACTTATACGCTTGTGACTCCGATTGTTGACTGTCCTGAATTCACGGAAGTAATGATTCTGATTGGAGAACCAGCTAATCCTGGTATGCCTGCTGATCTGACGCTTTGTGAAGGTGATGCTCAAGTAATCATACTCGATGATAGACTGACAGATGCTGACTTAGGTGGTGTATGGACTGAGACATCTTCTACGATGAGTACAGGGTTCTCTGGCAATTCATTTGATACGGATGGACAAGTTTCGGGAACTTATACTTTCCAATACACACTTTCAGAAAATGATCCTTGTCCTGATGCATTCTCTACAGTAACTGTGATCATAGATCCTAACCCAGTAGCTGATGTAGGAATGGTTGAAATACTAGATTGTGTAAATACTTCTGAAGATCTTGAAGGTGATAATACATCAACTGGAGATGACTTCGTATATAGTTGGACATTAGATGGTGTAGAAGTAGGAACAGATGCTAGTCTGTTGGGTGTCAATGTAGAAGGAACATATCAGTTGCTTGTTACTAACTCGATTACTGGATGTGTAGATTCTAATTCTATAACTGTTATTAAATCTGATGATTTACCTACGTTTATAGTGGAACCAACACATATTACTTGTAATGATACTGACGATGGTTTTATTACAATATCAGGTCAAGATGGTGGTGATGGAATCTATTCGTACAGCTTAAATGGTGGAGATGCAGTTACTGATCCTAGTAGTTTTACAGGGTTATCGGGTGGTGATTATACTATAGCTATTATAGATGGCATAGGATGTACTACTGAAACACCATTCACAATATTAGAACCAGATCCAGTATCTGTCACTATTACAGCAGATGGATTGGTTGATGGTATTCTAACAGGGGAGCCAGGAGATGAATTTATACTCACAATTGATCCTGTAGCTGAGAATATTGATAGTGTTGTATGGTCGGATTTCACTGATCCAACAATCATATTCTGTAGTGGAAGTGTTGCTGAATGTACAACAGTTACAATAACTCCTACTCAAACCACAGTGGTATATGTAGAAGTATTTGATGCTAATGGTTGTTTTGTGAGTGATCAAGTTCAATTCCAACTGAATCAGATTGTTGATGTAGTATTCCCTAATATCATCTCACCTAACGGAGATAATATCAACGATTTCTTCTTTATCGCAAGTGATGATGTGGAGCAAGTGCTTGACATGAAAATATTTGACAGATGGGGAGAATTGATTTGGGAGAAGCAGAATTTTGACCCTAGAGTTCCTTCTGAAGGATGGAATGGAAAGTTCAATGATTCTGCAGTAGTACCAGGCGTATTCGTATTTACTGTCGAAGTTTTATTCAATGATCAAAATAATACAAAAGAAACATTCTCTGGTGACGTAACAGTTACTGACGGAGATTAAAAAGCTGTCTCTTATACACATCTGACGCTGCCGACGAAGA
>OJIO01000585.1_pt1 | contig 21843 bp, 19 predicted proteins | sample 1595621 | NCBI WGS metagenome assembly OJIO01 (sample SAMN05416776, study PRJEB24817) | seawater metagenome | isolation source: Sea water | place: Canada:Atlantic | collected 2013-07
GGGCTCGGAGATGTGTATAAGAGACAGGCGATGCGCCCCCCATTCTTCGGGGCGAGATCTACTGGCTACACAGCAAGGAGCGCGGCGCTCTGCCCGGGGTCCCACACCCCCACGTGGTCATCTCAGATCAGGTCTTCAACAACAGCCGCATCGGGACCGTCGTGCTCTGCGGCCTCACCACAAACCTGAAGCGGGCCAATGAGCCCGGCAACGTCCTGCTGGAGCCCGGCGAGGGCGGGCTCCCAAGACAGAGCGTCCTGGTCGTCTCGCTGATCTCCAGCGCGCAGAAGTCGGACCTGGGCCAGCCCGCAGGGCAGCTGTCCCAAGAGCGCGTAGACCAAGTGCTGGCCGGGATGCGCTTCCAGCAGACCGCCTACTTCCGGAGCTGAGACCCCTATCGGGGGAAACGCAGCCTACTGGCAGACGCCGTCGGTCCACATCGCGGTGTTGTTGTCGTCGTCACACTCGCCGACCACTCTGTCCTCGTCGACGCTCACAACCAGAGCCCGAATGTCCAGACCGGTGATGTCCAGGTTCACTTCAAGCGTGCGCGTCCACATCCCAATGTCGACGAACTCCTGCACCTCGAAACGCGCGACCTCAACCTGGCCCTCGGGCACGACCCCCATCACCACCACAGCCAGCGACTCCTCGACCGGGTTGATGCCTTGGTTGCCGATGCGGTAGCTGAGCACTGCGCGGTCCTCATCGCAGATCTCGCAGAGGTCCTGGATCTCCACGATCAAGTCGGCCACCTCGCCCTGCTGGCCAGCGAGCACGTCGCCGGAGCGGAAGGTGTTGGCCTCCAGCCAGTTGGTGTCCGGGTTGGAGACCACCAGGCTGTCCGCGTCCACGTGGGTGACGCTGTAGCCGTGCTGATTCCACACTGGACGGGCGCTCTGCCAGCTGTCGTCGGCATCGCCGATGACCGTGACCCCACTCTCAGAGCCCGAGTAGGCGCTGGAGGTGTAGATGATCTCAGCGTGACCGTCGCCGTCTACGTCCGCGATGGCGGGGTACTCGCTGCAGGTCGCGCTGGAGTGCCGGGTCTCCTCCAGCTTGGGCTCGCCGGTGGCGCCGTCAAAGACCCAGACCGAGTTCTCATCGGCGTAGACCACCTCTGCGTAGCCATCGCCCTCAAAGTCAAAGACAGCGCTGCCGGTAAAGCCAGAGGACTGGTCGGCCACGGTGCGCTTCCACGAGGGAACGCCGTCGCCCTGAACCACCCGGTACACGCCGTTGCCGGCCACGCCGATCTCCGGCTTTCCGTCGTTGTCAAAGTCCGCGATGGTGGGCGGCCCGATGGTGCTGCCGGTGAAGCTCCTGAGCTCCCAGAGCACCGTGCCGTCGTCGTCCTGCAGACGCAGAGTGCCTTGGTCGGCCACGACGATCTCGCCCATGGGGTCGGAGTCGAAGTTTCCGACAGCGACAAAGCCATCGCTCTGGCCGTTGTGCCAGATGGTGTTGCCATCGGGGTCGTAGAGGGCGTTGCCGGTGACGACCTCGAGCACGCCGTCCTGGTCAATGTCCGCAGCCACGCCCATGGCGCCTGCGTAGGAGTGGCCAGCGCCGGCCCCGTAGGCCCCCACGAAGCGCCGGCTGCCGTCTGCGCCGTTGAGCACCAAGTTGCCCACAACGACCTCGACCGCGCCGTCCCCTTCCAAGTCGTACAGGCCGACGGCCCCGCAGATCGCGCTTCGGCCAACGGGCGCGCTTGCCACGTTCCAAAGCGGGCTTCCAGTCGAGCCGTCAAAGGCCCCGGTCCCCGTGCTGCCTGCCCCGACCACGTCGGGACGACCGTCTCCGTTCACGTCCCCGATGGCCGGGCTGGCCGGCTCGCTGCCAAAGTTGCCTGCGCTCCAGAGAAGGGCACCGTCCGAGCCGCTCAGGGCGAAGATCACACCCGCGGTGTTGGCGATGACCACATCTGGTGTGTCCTGCCGGTCGACGACGCCGTCCCCGTTGTCATCGGTCAGGTTGCCGATCGCTGGGGTGGTGTAGGCATCGCCCGTGACAGCCGTTGTCCACTCGATGACGGGGGTCCAGCCGCCCACCACAGGCTCCGGAATGCAGCTCTCCTGCATGGCCAGCGGAGCGGGGTCTGTGTACTCAAAGCCGCACTCCCCCAGCACAAGGTCAGAGTCCCGTCCACCCTGAACGTCGTCTTCTGGGTTCAAGGAATACTCGGAGCAGCCGATCAAGGCGAGCAGGGTCAACATCTGTGAAATCCGGTGGTGCGTGGCCAGGATAACCCAGGGCTCGCCTTGGTCAGCGAAGTGTTGAGATGGCCGGATTGATCTCTTGACCATGAAACTCCGCCAAACGCGGCAGAGCCTGCGCCCAAACCGCTGTCTCCGAGAGGGGCACCAGCTTTCCAGAAGCCGAGGCCGTCACGCGAACATGGGTGACCGCAGGCCCCTGACCATAGGCCACCTGGTACAGGGTGAGGATCTGCGCGGCGTCCTTCTTGCAGCTCTTGCGCACATCCTGTGTGCTGGCCATCACCGCACGGCACTGCAACCCCAACTCGGCGCTCGCACCCTCCCGTAGCGCATCCTTGAGCGCGCCACAGCGCACCGCCAGCGGCTCAAACTCCCGGTCCAGAATCTCCTGCTTTTGGGCGGGTGACCCTTGGATTTCCGACAGAATGGCCTGCCCATAGACCGGATCCACCCAGCCAGGGGCCTCCAAGCCCTCCGCCGGCGAGGCCACCAGCAGCCAGTCGTTCTTGCCCAATCCCCGCAGCATGCCCAACAAGGGCGTGATCTCCCCCAAGGTCACGGCCCCGTCCACCGCCAAGAGCACCGAGGAGCCCGGCCCATACAAGGCCACCCGCAGCGCCTCCAGGTCGGCCAGCGGCTCCCCATCCAGCCAGATCTGGTTGTGGGCCACCCCGATGAGCGGCGAGAGCAGCTGAGGCTTGTCCCCGCCACCCACCACGGGGGCCAGCTCGATCTCCGCTGGCAACTCCAAGGGCAGCAGCTGGGTGCAGTTGTACATGTACAGGTAGGAGGCGGCCTCCTCGTCGACCTTCTGTACGTGGGCGCAGGAGAGGAGCAGAGAGAGCAGGAGGGTCATGGAGGGAGGATACCCCTTGTCCCGCACGATTCTCCTCCTCAGATCCAACACGCTCTTGGAGACCCCATGCGCCACCTGACCATCCCGCTGCTCTTGCTCCCCCTCCTCGCTTGCGAGACCCCACCCGAGCCTGGCACCTTTGAGCCCGTCAACGGCAGCTGCGCCTACATCAATGGCTTCAGCGATGCCTTGGAGTGCAAGGAGTACCTTGGAGAGGGCTGGACGCTCCAGGCCATCGAGGACGACTGCGAGCAGGCCATCGTCAACGCCGAAGTTGGCACCTTCACCCGCGATTTCCCCTGTGAAACCGAGACCCACATCGGCATCTGCTGGCTGGACTCGGACACCGAGACGCCTTCCCGCATCGTGTTTGCGGAGGCCGAGGAGGACGCCTGCTCGGGCGCCAAGCTGGGCTGCGACTTTGCCCAGGGGGAGTTCGAGGCGGCCAGCGTCTGTGTGGGCGCGGACTGAGCCTAGCTCTCCAGCGCCTCCCGCACAGCCCCCGCCACATCGCAGTGGGGGTTGCGCCCTGCCGCTCTGAGGGCGTTCTCCAGGGTCCCTTCCTGGAAGCGGTAGACCTTTAGGGCCTCCAGGGCCGCGCTGGCTTGGGGCTGGCCCTGGGAGGCGAGCACATCCAGCAGCCAGTCTCGCGCGGCGTCGTGTCGCATCAACCCGGCCGCGGTCAGAGCAGCGGGTTCACCGAAGCGCAGCAGCACGTCCTGGAGCAGCGGCAAGACCAGCGGGCTGCGGGACTCCCCCAGGGCCAGCAAGACCTCGGGCAGGAAGGGATGACGCTCTTTGAGCAGGCGCCTGCAGTCCGAGAGCCCCAGCTCCAAGTCCAGGTGCAGCAAGCCCCTGACTCCCCCAAAGAAGACCTCCGGGTCCTTCTCGTTTTCCAAGAGCAGTCGAATCAGGGCCACGCCGTGGCTGTGCCCGTAGATGCCCAAGGCCCGACAGGCCTCCTCCCGCACCCTGGGGTGGCCATCCAGCAGCCCCTGACCGAGCACGGTGAAGGTGTCCAGGGGCCCGATGCGCAGCACCCCAAGCATGCCCATGCAGCGCAAGGTGGTGGCGGTGTCGACGGGCGGTCCCCAGGCGGGCTCGAGCTGAACGTGCACGGCGGCGGCTCTAAAGACCTCCTCTTCGTGGCTGCGCAGAGACTCCAGCGCTTGCAGAACGCCCACCTGTCCTGTGCAGCCTGGGTCGCTCTGGTGCAGCTTGCGGCGCAGCCTGTGCCAGGCCTGAAGCAGGGCCTGGTGGAAATCCGCGCGCAGGTCCCCCTGCAGCCCACTGTCCTCGCGGGCGCCTACGATATCGGCGGCCAGAGCCACCACGTGGCCCGAGCGGTGCTTCAGGCTCTTGAAGAGCAGCTCCTCCCCTCCACCTTCCTCTCTCAACGGCCGCAGGGCGTCCAAGGCATCTCGGGTCGCATCCCGCCCCATTGTCAGCCGCCCACCTGCGTCATCACACCCTCGAACGGGGTGCCGCCATCGATGAGCGCCTCGTGTCCCTTGCGCTTGCCGGTGACCATCTCGCGAATGGCCGCCTCCAGCTCCGCATCGCTGGCCCCATTCCGCAGCACGTCCCGCAGCGAGGGCGTGCCGTCATCGCTCAGGCAGGTACGCAGGTGCCCGTTGGCCATCAGACGAAGGCGGTTGCAGGAGGAGCAGAAGTTGTTGGAGAGCGGGCTGATAAAGCCGATACGCAGACCGTTTTCCTGAATCATCCAGTCCCGCGCCGGCCCCTGACCCACCCCTTCCCCAGCCGAGGTCAGGGTGTACACGGCCGAGAGCCTGGCCCGCAGCTCGGCACTGGCCAAGCTGGTGTGCCACCGGGCCTGGAATGGCATGTACTCGATGAAGCGCAGCTCGAAGTGCTCGGGCCGCGCACCGAAGAACTCCACCAAGTCGTAGAGCTCCACATCGTTCTCGCCCTCCAAGATCACGCAGTTGATTTTGATGGGCCCCAACCCGGCGGCGATGGCCGCCTCGAGCCCGGCCAGCACCTTGTCCAGGCGACCGCCACGGGTCAGGGCGGAGAAGCGCTCCGGGTCCAAGCTGTCCAGGCTGACGTTGATGCGCTTCAGGCCAGCGTCGGCCAGCTCCTGGGCACAACCGGCCAGGCGGTGGGCGTTGGTGGTCATGGCCAAGTCGTCGATGCCGGGGATGCGGCCCAACTCCGCGACCAGACGCTCCAGGTCCTTGCGCACCAGAGGCTCGCCGCCCGTCAGGCGAATGCTCGTGATGCCCATGCCTGCGAAGATGCCCACCAGGCGGGTGATCTCCTCATAGCTGAGCAGATCGGCGCGCTGCATCCAGTCCAAGCCCTCCTCCGGCATGCAGTACACACAGCGGAAGTTGCAGCGGTCCGTGACCGAGACCCGCAGGTAACTGTGGGTGCGGCCAAAGGAATCGCGCAGAGGCTCCACCTAGATCGGGCACTCCTCGACCAAGGAGTCGGCCAAGGCGCGGAAGGGCGCGCCCAGAACGGGATCCAAGGCCGCTGGGGCTCCTGTGTCACCGCCTTGGGCGATGGCTGGGTCCAGTGGGATCTGTCCGAGTAGTGGCACCTTGAGCTCGTCGGCGAGCTTCTGACCGCCGCCTTGGCCAAAGGGGTACATGCGCTCGCCACCCGGCACATTCATGTAGGACATGTTCTCGATCACGCCCATGACAGGCACATCGAGCTTGCGGAACATCTCGACACCGCGACGCGCATCCAGCAAGGCCACCTCTTGAGGCGTGGTGACGATGATGGAGGCAGAGATGGGAACGTTCTGGACCATGGTGAGCTGCGTGTCGCCGGTTCCGGGAGGCAGGTCCACGACCAGGTAGTCCACTGGGGCCCAGGACACGTCCTGCAAAAACTGCCGGACAACGCCCATAACCATCGGACCACGCCAGATGATTGGCTCGGTCTCATCGACCATAAAGCCAATGGACATGCACTTGCAGCCATAGGCCATCAAGGGCAGAATCTTCTTGTTCGGGCCTGCCACGGGGCGGCCCTTGACCTGCATCATCAGCGGCAAACTGGGGCCGTAGATGTCGGCGTCCATCAGGCCAACCAGGTAGCCCATGTCCGCCAAGGCGACGGCCAGGTTGGTGGCCACGGTGGACTTGCCAACGCCGCCTTTTCCACTGGCCACGGCGATGATGTGTTTGACACCCGCCAGCGGCTGAAGCTCCATGGGTCCGCCGTGGGCCTTCATGCCTGGTCCGGACATGCCGCGAACGGCTTCCTTCTTCGGGGCAGCCTTTGGCGCGTCCGTCCCACCACCCAGAGAGGCCTTACCGGGGCCTCGCTTGACCCCTGCGACCAAGACAGTGGGCTCTACCGGTCCGGTCCAGCCCTGACCCTGAATGTTCAGGATCAGAGACTCCAACATCCGCTTGCGTTGCTCACGGGTGTGCTCTTTGGCAAAGTGCACCTCAAATCGCAGCACATCGTCGGCGAAGGAGGGCTTCTGAATCAGCCCAGCAAGGTACATGCTGCGGTTGCTGAGGGGGTCCCGAATGCGGGTGGCAGCGGGCTCCAGGATGCTCAGAGGGTCGCGGGTGGTCACTTGACAAGAATCCAGGCGTTGAAGAGGGCTTCGAGGTCGCCGATCTTGGAAGTCCAAGGGTCTTCCCAGCCCAGCGAGTAGTCGCGGTTGATGTAGCCCGAATCCAGGTAGGCGTTCTGCTTGAAGCTGAGCTCTTCGGTCTCAGAGAAGGTGAAGCAAAGGAAGTACCAGCCCTCTTCAAGGGCCACATTCTCACCCATCAACACGGTGTTGACGCCTCCGACCAAGGGCTGTGCCTCGGACTTGGCCAGCAGCTCCATCGGCCTGCCGGTGTCCGTCGAGTACACCGCCATGCGCACATCCCCGTTTCCGGTGAGGGTGTGTATCTCTGCAGCGAAGAGCGTTCCGGCGACCTTGACCCGCATGGGCACGCTGATGACGACGCTTGCCTGCAGCAGATCGCTGTGGTCCTGGATGGTCGTCAAGCCGTAGCTCTCGTAGGGCACCGCGCTGCCATAGGCCGTGGAGCCGGGGCCTTCGTCCAGGCCATCACTGGCCCAGACCTCACAGCTCCAGATCTCACCCAATGCGGTGTCCTGTGCTGGAACGGTGTCCTCGGGCCAGTCTTGGGTCTCCGGGCCACCGGCTCCGCTAAAGTCCATGGGGTAGCTGCGACCATCTACGGTCCAAGCGACCCGATAGCTCAGCGTCTGTCCATCGGGATCTGGCGCATTGGTCTCCACAACGCATTGCAGCGGCTCAGCGCCGGAAGCGACCAGCTCTGGGGAGAGCACCACCCCGGGGGTCCCGGGTGCGTTGTTGGCGATGACCACACTGGCCACTGCGGGCTCACCGGCCTCGAGGCTGTCGACCGAGGCCACGTGTACGCGCCAGATCTCCGCTCCGACAGTGGCGGTCGCCGGCAGCTCATCGCCACGGAAGGGCTGGACTTCATCGTCCCGGAACCAGGTGTACTCCAGCTCTACCTCGTCCCCTTCGGGATCACTTCCGGGCTCAAGGATCTCCACCCTCAGGGTGTCCTTGTCCGTCGGATACTCGGGGGTCAAGGCGATGGTCGGTGGCAGAGGGCGTGCGTTTCGGCGAACCTGAACTTGGGCCTCGCTGCTGTTTCCATCGGGATCTGTCGCGCGCAAGGTCAATACGTGGGCGCCCACGCTCAGGTCAGGGTCACGCAGGGAGACAAAGCCAGCGACGGGCGAGGAGCTGCCCACCAAGCCATCCAGATCGGAGATCCACTCAATGTTCAGCTCGCCAGGTGTCTGGCGGTCTGTCGCGGTGCCCGAAATCTGAATGGCCGCCAGCTCCTCAAACTCGAAGTTGTTTCCTTCGATGAACACAATCGGGAGCTGGTCCTCTTCTACCGGGTCATCCGTATCGATGGGGGGGTCGCTGTCCGAGGGGACGTCTTTGGCGCAGGCCAAGAGAGCTAGAAGGTTCAACATCATCTCTGACTCCAAGTAAGCATCAGGGAGGCCATGCACGCCGAGGGACTGCCTTGGGCAGACTGGCGTTGGCCATCCCAGCGATGAACGGATTGACCGTCCATCACAAAGACCGCGTCGTGGTCGACGGCGAAGAGGCGCCCATTGTCTGGGTAGTCCTCGCCCGTGACCTCGATGCTGGTTCGTCCCATGCGCCCAGTGCTGGGCAGCAGGCCCCCGCCGCGGCGACAGATTCCGTGGCGCGCAGGCAGGCGGTGGAGCGCGAGCACCTCCGCAAGCGGTTCCCCGGCGCCGATCAGCAGGACCTTGGCCCCACTGCGGCGCAGATCAGGCCACCCATAGACCCCGTATCGCTCGCCGTCGATGTCCACGACGCCCTGCTCGCCGGCGCTGTTGAGCACCTCCAAGACAGGGGCGGACTTGGCGATGGCTGGCGGAAGAGGCTGGCGGGCTCCGATGTCCAGGCTGCCGCCGAGCTCGGCCAAGGCCTTGCGCCAAGGGGCCAGCGAGGCCTGTGGGGCGCCCATCTGGTCGACCTCGCTCACCTGCATCCCCTGAGGGGGCGCACCCAGCTCAGGCCCCTGGGCGGGGCGCACTTTGGCGACCAACTCGGCCAGCTTGGGCAGCGGGTCGGCACCGAAGTCCAAGTTCGCGTGGGCGTGCACCTTGACGTCCGCCTCTGCAAGGGCCTTGCGCGCCTTGGCCAGGCTCGCCTCATCCAACACCAATACAGACTTTCCGGACATGCGCCTCTCCACGGATCCCTGGGCAGGATTCCAAGCCATCCTATCCCGCGGCAGGCCGGTGGTTCAGGTTCTCCAGCCAAGCAGGGGGCAGAGACACCCTTGCAGCCCCCGTCATCAGAGCCGTCACGGAGCCCTCTTGCTGGAGTAGGGAGGCCGCTCTGGGCAAGCTTCGCCGATCGATGCGAGAGACCAGCGGATGGATGCGGGTGCCATCCCAAGCGACCGCTGGCGCCGGCGAGGCCAGCAAGCGCGCCAGCCCCGCAGCAGGCATGGCCGGCAGATCACAAGGAACGAGGATGAGATCCGGCCACTCCCGAAGGGCACTCACGACCCCGGCCAGCGGATGCCGGGGGAGCTCCTCGGACTCCACAAGCAGTGGAAGCCCAAGATCCGCCAAGCTCTGATCCCGAACCGAGAGCACAACTGGGAGACCCAAGCCCTCCAAGGCCCGAGCCAAACGCATGGCCATCGGAACACCCTCCACTGGGTGCCTGGCCTTGGGCGAGCCGAAGCGCGAAGAGGCGCCCCCGGCCAAGATCACGGCCTGGACGGCCACTCAGCAGCCGTGATCAGGCAGCGGCGCGTGATCCTTCCAGGGGTAGCCCGGACTTGAAGCGCTGCCCCAGTCTGCGCGAATGAGCTGCACCGAGATCCAGTCTCCGGCGTCCTGGCTTCCTGCATCCGGGGGCAGCAGGGTCAATCCGTCGGCGAGCACCATGCTCATGAGCACGCCGCTGGATTGGGTGGCCGTGGGCGTGGCCAGCCAGCCCTGCTCACCGGGGGCCAAGGTGACCCGACTCAGGTGCGCCCGACCCGTGCGCTTGCGCAGCCCGTGGGTCAGCTGTGCCTGAATCACGGGAAGGAAGGGCTTGGGGTCGCCCATGGAGCGCCGGATGACGGGACGCACGAACTGCAGGAAGTTCACCATGCAGCTCACAGGGTTGCCGGGAAGGCCGAAGAAGGGCACGCCCTTGATCGCGCCAAACGCCAGTGGCTTACCGGGTTTTACGGCGACCTTCCAGAAATTCAGGGTGCCCACGACGTCCTTGACGTGGTCAAAGTCTCCCACGCTTACGCCGCCGGTGCTGAGCACAAAATCACAGCGCAGGCAGCGGTCCAAGGCCCGAGCCAGACCCTCGGGGTCATCCGGGGCGATGCCGCAGTGAATCGGCTCTCCACCAGCCTGCCGCACCATGCCCATCAGGGCCAAGGTGTTGGAGCTGTAGATCTGGCCGGCCGTGCGCTCAAAGCCGGGCTCAATGACCTCGTCGCCGGTACCGAGAATGGCCACCCGGGGCGCCTGCGCCACGAGCACGCTGGGAATGCCCAAGCTGGCGACCATCGCGACCGCAGCGGGGGTCAAGCTACCGCCCGCCTTGAGCACCGCTTGGCCGATGCCCACGTCTCCGCCCTGGGGACGGATGTTCTGACCGACCTTGGGCTGCTCATCGATGAGCACCTGGGTCTCTGGCGATGGTCCCGGTCGGGTTCGCTCCACCATGACCACGCAGTCGGCGCCTTGGGGCATCGGCGCGCCGGTCATGATGCGGCTGCAGGTCCCCGGCCGCACCACCTGCGTGGGCATGGAGCCCGCTGCGATGGTCTCCAGCACCTGCAGGGACACCTCGGGCAGAACATCCTGCGCCCGCAGCGCGAAACCGTCCATGGCCGAGTTGTTCCAGGGCGGCACGTCGATGGGGCTGACGATGTCTTGGGCGAGGACCCGAGAGAAGGCCCGGTCCAGCGCCACTCGCTCAGGCAAGACCGGCAACACAGCGCTCAGACACCGCTCCAGGGCCTGACCCATGGAGAGCATCTCAGCCACGCTTGATCCGGAGGGTCTGGCCTGGGTGGATGGTGGACCCACCCAAGTCGTTCCAGCTCTTGAGCTCGGAGACGCTGCAGCCGTTGGACTGGGCGATGAGTCCCAGGGAGTCGCCAGGCTTGACGGTGTACTCGCTCCACTGATGGCTGGCGCCGTAGAGCTTGAGCTTCTGCCCCGGGTAGATGGCGGTGGCCGTCTTTAGGCCGTTCCATTCCATGATCTGGGCGGTGGTCACACCAAACTCCGTCGCGATCTCCGAGACGGTGTCCCCGCGCTTGACGGTGTAGTCCAGCTTCTTGGTGGACTGCGGGCTGCCACCGACGATGCTGAGCTTCTGGCCCACCTCGATGTGGTCGGCGTTGCCCAAGTCATTGTCCCGAACGAGCTGGTCAATGGAGATGCCGTAGGCCGTGGCGATGGCGGCCAGCGTCTCTCCGGAGCGCACCGTGTGCTGGGTCTTGGTGGCGGGCTTCTTTGGCGCCTGGACCGCTGGGCTGCTCTCGGGGGGCAGCACGGCGTTGGGCCCGACGGGAATGACCAACTCCATCCCGGGGTAGATCTGGTTGGCGTCCCGGATCTTGTTCAAACGCACCAAGGTGTCGACGTCGACCCCGTACTTGGTGGAGATGGTCCCCAGCGACTCGCCCTTGCGCACTTGGTGGCGGCGGAAGGACACAGCCTCCTGCTCGGGAAGCTCCTCGATGGCCACCATGAACGCGGCCCGGGTGCCCTTGGGAATCCGCACCTGGGTCTCCCCGTTGGGCGGGGTGGCGCCACGCAGCAGCGCGGGGTTGAGCTTGACCAGGGTCTCGGTGTCGGCGCCGGAGAGCCTGGCCAGCACGTCGACGCTGTAGGCGCCCTTTACGGTGACGCTGTCGTAGACCAGGGGATCCTGGGACTCGAACTCAAAGCCATAGCGCTCGGGGTGCTTGCCCAGAATGGCCGCGGCCAGGATCTTTGGCACGTAGTTGCGGGTCTCTACCGCCAAGGTCTCCTGCTCGGCGACGACCCAGAAGTTCCGCGTCCCGTGCTTGCGACAGGCGCTGCTCACGCGGCCAGGTCCCGCGTTGTAGCTGGCCCATGCCAGGTACCAGTCGCCCTGAAGCTCGTGCAGATCACGCAGGTACTTGATGGCGGCTGCGGTGGACTTCTCAGGATCCGTGCGGTCGTCGGTCCAGTAGTCGATGCGCAGACCGTAGGCGCGGCCCGTCGGGGTCATGAACTGCCAGAGGCCGACCGCGCTGGCGTAGCTGCGCGCCGTGTTGGAGAAGCCGGACTCCATCATGCTGACGAAGAGTAGATCCAGAGGCATCTGCGCCTCTTCGAGCTGGGCGTGGATCATCTCTTGGTAGCGACCCCGCCGGCCCAAGTAGCGCTCGAAGTGCCCCTTGCCGCGCCCCAAGAAGTAGCGCATCCACTTCTCGACCTGTGGGTTGACCACCACGGGAATGTCGAACTCCGCCGGCACCACAGTAGCCAGCTTGAGCGGGTCATCCTCCATCGCCTTGGCGGGGTCCAAGTAGACCCCCCACTCTGGCTCTCGGCCTACACCGCCGGTGCCCAGGAAGCGCTCCTCTCCGAAGCGCTCCAAGGCCAACTCTTTGGAGGCCGCGGCGGACTCCGAGTCCAGCTGAACGCCAGACTCGCGCTCGATCTCGGACCAGATGCTGTCGGAGTCTTTGTCGGTGTCCGAGGCGTCGTCTGCCAAGGCCAGATGTGCGAGCAAGAGAATCACAATGGCTTGCCTAGCACGCTGGCACCGTCAAGAGCAAGCAATGGGTGCTCCCTGAGCTGTGTTAGTCCGATCCAATGGCATCTGTGATCCTTGCGAGCGCCGACGACGGCATCTTGGAGGAGCTGGAATCCCAGCTCACCCGGGCCAAACGTGCCCACAGCCGCGCGACCACCTGGGACGAGCTGATTCGACAGCTCAGCGCCGCACAAGTGCAGCTGGTCCTGGTCGACGGCTCACTGCCCAAGCTGGACCCCGAGCTGCTGACCCAGCTCACCGCTAGCCTAGACCACAAGCCAGAGCTCCGCAGCGTGGGCGCCGCCTGCCCTCCCCTCAAGCCGGCACGAAAGCTGCCCCTGCTCCTGACCCGCCTCAAGAGCGACCGCATCCAGAGCGGCGAGATGGCCCGTGAGCTGCGCCTGCTGGGCTTGGGCCGCGAGACCGCCCGCATCTTGGGAGAGGCCGCCCGCGCCACCCTGCCCGTGTTCATCTCCGGAGAGCGCGGGAGCGGCAAGAAGCGCATCGCTCGCCGGATTCACGCCCGCTCCGGTCGCAGCGGACCCATGGTGGAGCACAAGCTGGGAGGGGGGCTGAGATTGGAGGGTCCCCCGGGCACAGTCTTGGTGGAGAGCCCACAGCTGGATGCTTTTGGGGGCCTGATCGAGCTGGCCGCCACCTGCGAGGCCAGTGGATGGCAGCTCATCACCACCAGCCGCCGCCGTCCGCCCCCGGTCTTGGCCACGTGGCGCCACCTGCCCTTGGCCCCGCTTCGGGAGCGTCAAGACGAGCTGCGCAGCTTGGCCCTCCTCTATTTGGAGCGTCACCGTCGAAGAATGCGGCTGCCCCGTCGGCGCTTCGACCGCGCGCTGTGGGCGCTGATGCGCCGCCACCGCTGGCCTCGCAACGCCCAAGAACTGGAAGCCTTCGTCGTGCAGTCCCTGCTGGCGACCCAAGGCGGCGTGATCGCAGCAGCAGCGCTCCATCCCCGCGTCCGTGAGCTGGTGGAACCGCAGGCCGACGCCGAGCTCATGGCCCACACCGAGGGCTTTGAGGAGCTCGTTGAACAGCGCCTGCGTCCGGTGGTCGAGCAGCTGGAGCAGCGGGCTGGATTGGGCCTCTACAAGCTGGTGATCGAGGCCACCGAGCGGGCCCTCGTGCGCTTGGCCCTCTCTCGAACCGGCGGGGACCAGAAGGCCGCCGCCAAGCTCCTAGGCATCGCGCGCAACACCCTACATTCCAAGGCCGTGCGCCTGGGGCTGCGCCAGTGAGCCTGCACCTGCAGGGCCTGTACGGCATGGCCGACGCCGACTTTGGCGATCCGGTTCTCCAGGGAGAGATGCTGCTGCGGGCCGGCGCCTGTGCGATCCAGCTTCGGGCCAAGTCCTGGCGCCAAGATCAGGTCGCCCAGGCCCTGGAGCGCCTGCATCCCCTGTGCAAGCAGGCCGGCGTCCCCCTGATCGTCAATGACCGCGCCTCCTTGGCCCACCTGGCCGACGGCCTACATCTGGGCCAGAGTGACGGCCCATTTCCTCCCGACTGTGGCCTCAAGGGACGCAGTACCCACGATGTGCTTCAGCTGCACGCGGCCATACAGGAGGGCGCCGACTACGTCGGTTTTGGTCCGATGTACTCCACGTCTACCAAGACGGAGGCAGGCCCGGGTCGCGGGCTGGCGCCCCTGCGGCTGATCCTGGCCCAGAGCCGCATTCCGGTGGTCGCCATTGGGGGCATCACCCTGGCCCGGTTGCCCGAGCTGCGTGCGACGGGCGTAGAGAGCTGGGCGGTGATCTCCGCGGTGTTGGGCGCAGAGGACCCCCTACAAGCTGCCCAAGCCTTTCGTGCCTGAGCGCCTTCAGGCGCTGCTCGCGCACCCCTGGGCGCCGCTGGCTCTGGTCCTGCTCTCCCTCGTGCTCGCCCTGCCTGCCCTGACGGGAGGATGGAGCGCAGACGACTTCGTCCACCAGATGGTGCTGCAAGGAGGCCATGACCTGGGACCTCGTCGGCCCTTGCTGGACCTGTTCACCTTCTTAGAGCCAGGCACCTGGAATGCGGCTCTGGCCGAGCGAGGGCTGCTTCCCTGGAGCTCGGATCCGGAGTCCCGGATCTCCTTCTTCAGGCCCGTGGCAGCCGCCACGCACTGGCTGGACTCGAAGCTCTGGCCTGGGAGCGCTCCCCTTCAGCACGCCCACAGCCTGCTCTGGTGGGGCTTGGCCCTGCTCGGCGTACGCCAAGTGACTCAGGACACCGGTCCACCCTGGGTCGCGGCGCTCGCACTGCTGCTCTTCGCCCTGGACGATGCCCACGCCGTTCCTGTGGCCTGGATCGCCAACCGCAACGTCTTGATCTGCCTGGCCCTGTCCACGGCGGCCTTGCGGTTGCATCAACTGCAACGACCGGGCTGGGCGCTGCTTCCCATGGCGCTGGCCCTGTGCGCCAGCGAGGCGGCCATCGGCGCCGCTGCCTACATCTTGGCCTGGGAGTTGACCCGCGATGGCCCACGCTCAAAGGCTCTGCTCCGGCTGACCCCGCTTGTCCTGCTCATCCTGGCGTGGCGCGTGATCTACAACTTGGCCGGGTACGGGGCCCAACGCAGCGCTCTCTACGTAGACCCAGTGCGCAGCCCCATGGCCTTTACTCTGGCCAGCCTTGAACGAGGCCCCATCCTGCTCTTGGGACAGTGGCTCGGCATGCCTGTGGAGCTCTGGATGGTGAGCGAGGCGGGCATGCGGTGGACCATGGCCGGTGTGGGCTGGGTCTTCCTGTTCCTGCTGCTCATCGCCCTATACCCCCTGCTCAAAGAGTCCCGTCACGCCAGGTTTTGGGCCATCGGTAGCTTCGCCTCAACCCTGCCTCTCTGCGCAGCCTTTCCCATGGACCGGCTCTTGCTCTTTCCCGGTTTGGGCGCCGCCGCGCTCTTGGCCCTCTGGGTTCAACAAGGGGGCCGCGGCGCCCGCTTGATGCTGCTGCTCGCCCTGCCCGGTGCCTTGCTCCTTCCGGCGAAGATCTGGGGGTTCAACCCCATGATGCGTGCAGTCACCCAAACGCCACTGCCGCCGACCCAGGACCCAGAGGAGCCCCTGGTCTTCGTCAACGGAAGCATCTTTGGAAGCTTCTACCAGGTCTTGGGCCCGATGGCGCAGGGCAAACCCACCCCGGAGAGTGTGTCCCTCCTGGCGCCCGCTTGGGCCTCGCTTGTGGTGCAGCGTCCCCAAGAGGCGGTGCTGGAGATCCGGGCCGAAGGCGGCTGGTTCCAGCTCCCCGTAGAGCAGATCGCCGTAGACCCCACCCAACTCGGAGAGGGGCCCTTCTCAGGCCCGGGCTTCACGGCCGAGGTTGTGGAGTGGACGGAGGATCACCGTCCGCTGCAGGTTCGTTTTACCTTCGCCGACATTGAGTCCCGGCGCTTCCTGGTCTGGCAAGACGGCACCATCGAGGACTGGCCTGTGCCGCCCATAGGCTCCCAGATGCAGCTCTCCCCTATGCTTCCGCTCCTTCGCTGAGTCCGAGCGCCCCCATCCAAGCCCGCGCTTTGAGCCAGGTCTCTTGGGTTTCGCGCGCCGGGTCGGAGTCGGCCACAATCCCGCAACCCAGGTGCACGGTCAGGCGCTGGGCGCGCCACTGGGCCACGCGTATCGCCACCGAGAACTCCGCATCTCCACCGTCGACAAAGGCACCGATGGCGCCCGTGTAGGCCCCCCGCGGAACGGGCTCCAGCTCATGAATGAGGGCCATGGCTTGGACCTTGGGCGCCCCGGTGACGCTGCCCGGCGGAAAGGTCGCGTCCATCAAATCCACCGCGTCAACGCCTGCCCGGAGTGTGCCGGTGACCGACTGTTCGGCGTGCAGCAAGGTCCTCAACTCCAGGACTGTTCGCCCCTGGGCTTGAACCGAGCCCGGCTCGCAGACTCGGCCCAAGTCGTTCCGCATCAAGTCCACGATCATCGTGAGTTCAGCCTTCTCTTTCGGATCCGCGAGAAGCGCCGCGGCATTGCCTAGGGCCGCTGTGCCCTTGATCGGGCGGGTCTGTACCCGGCCCTTCTCCAGGCTCCAGAAGAGCTCTGGGGACTCGCTCATCAGCACGCTGTCCCGCAAGCGGAGGAAGGCGCCGTGCGCAGCAAAGGGCAGCCGAGCAAAGAGGGCCGCCGGCGAGAGCGGGGATTCAAAGACGAGCGCCCGAGCCAGGTTGACTTGGTAGCACTCCCCTGCTGCGATGCGCGCAAGGATCTCTTGAACACCCGCGGCAAAGTCGGCGTCCGGAGGGGCGATCGACAGATGGGCGCAAGGTGCCCCAGCGGCAGGCAGAGCAGGCAGAGCATCGATGCGGGCAAGGGCCTGGTGTACCCAGCTCGGCTGACCGGCCGCCACCCACCCCTCGGGGGTCTGAATCAAGGCGCCAGGGTAGCGCCGAAAGAGTCCATCTCCGCTCACCGAGCGCCCCTTGCCTGGCGGCATGCGCTCGCAGTATCGCCCCGCCTCATAGGACAAGTGGCCAATCACGCCCCCTGCGAATGGCAGCCCCTCAGGAGGCGCCTCCTCCCGCAGCAGCGCCCGGAGCTGGTCCTGCCAGCCTGGACCTACTTCCACCTCTTCGACGGCGTCCCAGGTCAGCACCGGCTGCCCCTGAAGCCTGAGCAATGCCACGTCCAAGCTGGGCTGAAGGGCCAGCAGCAAGGCACGGGGATCCGCTTGGATCGTGAGCGGACACACAATCGTCATGCGCAAGCCTCTATCATTGTCCGGCCCTCAAGGAGGCCGCTTGGCTGCTCACGTGCTGCTCTTCGACAACGCGCCCTCTTGGTGCCGGTCCATGCGCACTGCGCTGATGGCTCAGAGCTTCTCCGTGGCCGCCAGCCCGGACCTGGCCAGCGCCCGAGACTCTGCCGCTGCGCGCCCCCCCGATGTGATGATCGTGAACATGGACCTGGGCCTGGCCGCGGTCGACGCTCTGCGCGTGGTTCGCCGAGCGGCACCACACGTGGCGGTGCTGGTTCTCAGCGAGAAAGAGAATCCAGAGCTGCTGGCCCACCAACACAAGGCGGAAGCCGGCCGCGCCAAACGCGCCTCTCTCCTGGAGTTGGCCGAGGTGGTCCACCGCATCCACGCCGCCAATCAGAAGCGAGACACCAAGCGCCCCAACCTGCACGCCCTCACCCGCCTGGTCGCAATCTGGTTGGGCCGCCGCAGCGGCACCCTGACGACCCCCAGCGGCTCGGCCCTGATGGCCGATGGCGCCCCTCTGGACGACGGCTCCCGCCAGCTGATCTCCAAGGTGCTCTTCGACAACTCGGAGCTGAACTTCACGCCGGGACGCGCCAGGCAACATCCCGATCCAGACCGCTTCGGACAGCTGCTGTTCCAGGCCGCAAAAGCCGGCGCAGATCCACGCTTCGTGGAGCGTCAGAAGAACCGTGTCCTGCAGGCCATGCCGGGCACACCGCGCATCCAGGCTCTGAACCTACACCGGGACACCCGCCGTCTCTTGCGGGACGGAATGGACCTGAGCTTGAGCGAGGCGGTGCGCGAGTTCCGCTTGGACGCTGAGACCTTGGGCATCGAGCTGGACGCCCTGATGCGCCTGGGCTTGATCGGCCTCTCTCACCGGCGTCACCTGCCCAAGAAGTCCCCCCTGCCCCCACCCAAGACGGCGCCGCCCACGCCGACGCCGGCCGGCCCAAGGCGCGAGGCTATCGCTGCCCGCGGTCAGAGCCCCAAGAAGGAGCAGGCCTCCAATCTGGACGCGCTGATGGTGCTCAAGCGCCTGCGTCGGGAGAAGGAGCGCTTGGCCGGAGCAGACCCTTGGACCGTGTTGGGCATCGCGCCGACCACCGATCCCGAACGCATTCAGGTGGCCGCCCAGCGCATGGGCGAGCGCTACCGCTCCCTGCGGGAGAACCCGGAGCTGAGCGACACCATCCACGAGATGGCGGCTGAGATCGAGCGCCAAGTCGCCAAGGCCGCTGCCAACGCCGACACCCAAGAGGCCGCAGTAGACGACTCCCCAAGGGACCAGCGCCTGTTCAAGGAAGCCATGAAGAACGTGGACCGCGGCGAGTTCGGCGTGGCAGCACGCTTGCTTCGCGGCGCCCATCGCATGTCGGTCTACGAGCCCAAGTACCAAGCTTGGTTGGGCTACTGTTTGGCCGAAGATGCCAAGCAGCTCCCAGAGTCCGCTCGGGCAAGTGTGCGCTCAGAGGCCAGCGAGCTGCTGCAGCTCGCCGTTCAACTCAGCGACGAGTCGGAGTGGAAGCTCTGGCTGCTGCAGGTCTTGATCGAGGAGAAGAACCTGGACAAGGCCGAAAAGGTCCTCCGGATTCTGCGACGAGATGCGCCGGACATCGACGGACTCGTGGCCGCAGCCGAGGCCCTCGACGCGCTCCTTCCTCCGCCCGAGCCCGCCGTAGAGCTCTGAGCACCCCAGCCCCCGCAGGGGCCAGGCGGCCACTTCAGTCTTCGTCGAAGGGAACGGGGTCTGGGTAGTCCACGTCCTCGCCGAACTGGATGGGTACGATTCCGGGGTTGGGCACAGCTGGCATACGCACGGCGTTGGGCAGCATGTCCTCGCGGAAGTCCTCCTCGTCCTCGAAGTCCTCCTCGTCCTCGAAGTCCTCCTCGTCGTCGAAGTCATCCTCGTCGTCAAAGTCGGGCTCTGAGGCTGGACGAGATGGCGCATCCAGGCCTTCGCGGCGCTGACGGATTCGCTCCTCACGCTCGGTGCGTCGCGCCTCCGGGTCACGCTCGGCTGGGTTGAACGGAGGAGGATCCCCAGGCCGCAGCTTGCTGGGATCCGGACCATCGTTTGGCCCACTGGGACCGGGCCCAGCGGGTCGACGGCCTCGGCTTCCGCCGCCCAAGCGCTTGGGCTTGGCGTTGGGGTTGCCCAGGGTGCCGCCCACGTCGAAGTGGTACACGCCGGACTCGTCCCGACTGGAGCCCAGGGCCATCTTGGCCAGGCCGTCCAGGGACTCATCGAGCAGGCGCAGCTTCAGCTCAAGGCTGAGCTTGCTTCGGGAGAAGGTCTTGGCCAGCTCGATCTTTCCGTCGATCTCAAGCTCCAACGTATCCGCTTTGAAACTGCCTTTTTTGACCTTTGCCTGACCGTCATCCAAGGTGAGCGAGAACACAGCCTCGCTAAAGGTGCTGGTCGGCAAGGCGATGCCCGAGAACTCCAGTCCCTCCAGGACCAAGTCGTCGATCTCCAAGCGGATCTTGCCGCGGGCCTTGTCCACGTCATCGCTGTCGTAGCCAAACTTGGTCACGCGGGTGCGCAGCAGCCCTTGGGCGTCGACCGAGACTTCGCCGAAGTCCATCGGGTAAAAGGCCAAGTCGGCCTCTTCGATGAGCAGATCGTCAATGATGGTCTCGGTGCCGTCTTGTACGACGACCCCCTCGATGGTGCCCTTGTAGAGCTCTCCATCCAAAGACACCTTGTAGACGCCACCGATCAACGGGAGCACGCTCACCCGAGCCTGCACATCCTGCATGGAGAGCACCCGAGCCGGCGGGCCGGGCTCATCGGAGCGGCGCTTGGGCTTGGGAATGGTGTACAGGTCGACGGTATCGGCGTGGCCGCCAGAGAAGCGCCAAGGGCTCAGACCGCTGAGTTCGAGGGCCATGGACCCATCGGTTCCTTGGTCGACCTCATAGGCTGCGCGTTCCGCGGCGAGCTCCGCTGGGAAGGTGAGCTTGAGGCCCAGAGCGAATCCGCCCACGGCCAACACCACTCCTCCCAAGGCAAGAATGAGACGTTGCATGGCTTAGCCCTCCGTCTTGATCAAGCGGTATGCGGCGATCTCAAGGGTGACGTTGAGCAGCCACTCTCCCGAGACTTTGACGCGCTTGAACTTGGCACTGGTGATTTTCAGCGGGTAGCCGGTCGCTTCCACTTGGTAGAGGAAGCTGACCATCTGGTCCAAGGTCACCTTGCTCAGCTTGACGCTGTAGTTCTTCTCTTCGAGGTCGCCGAGCTCCACGACGGAGTTCTCGCGAACGCTGTCCAAGCGGTCCCGGATCTCCGCGGAGTCCGCAGCCTTCTCCAAGAACGAGGACAGGTCTTGGCCGTCGAAGCGGGCCATGTCCGACTCGATCTGCTGGAGTTCAATCTGGGCTTCCTGGTACTCGGTCAGGGAGCGATTGACGTAGTTCAGGTCCTCGATGCGCTTGTCTCGCGTATCCTCGAGGCTCTCCAGCTTGTTGTTCATGGTCCAGGCCCCACCCAGGACGATGGCGACGGTGACAAACCCCACCAGTCCAAGGAGCAAGCTGCGGTCTCGCGGGGACATCCCGTCCAGGATGCCCTCCACGCGGGCTTGAATGGCTGCAAAACGTGCGCGCAATGCGGTCATGGTCTAGCCCTCCTCTTCTTCGTCGCTCTCAGACTCGAGCGGGATGCTCATGTCGAAGCGGATGCCGTTGCCGGCCTTGGTCTCGTTGGCCTTCTTGGCCTGGGAGAAGCGTGGTTCGGCCTGCATGGCCTTCTCGATTCGACTCACCGAGTCAAAGCTGTTGGTCTCGGCCTTGAAGCTGATGGTGCTCTCGGTGATGGTGAGGTCCGAGATGTTCAGGGGGGCCTCGAGGGACTTGGGAGACTGGTCGGTGAGCTGCATGAGCGTGGTGAGCACGGGGGGCTCGCCGCCGACGGTCGCGCCCAGGGCTTCCATGCGGAGCTGCGCTGCGACCAAGTCGGTGGTGACCTTGGCCCGGGGTTCACCGTCTGGCTCCAGTTCACTCATCGAGATGTGGGTGAGCACCTCGTGAACGTTCTCGCCGGCCTCTTGGTGCAGATCCGCGATCTCGCCTCTGAGGGATGCAGCCTGGAAGAGGAAGATGCCCGTACCCACAAGGCCGAACATCAGCAGCGCCAACATTCCAACGCCGAGCGCGGTCCGCGCAATGGCCAGGTTGCCCTTGAACTCAAAGGGGCCTTTTCGGAAGCCGAGAGAAGTGCCTCCAGCGATGCCGCCTGCCTTCTGAGCCAAGACCACCGCCAGGCCGAAGCGATCGGGGTCGCCGAGCTCCTCGGCGGCAGGTCCAAGGTCGACCCGGCGAACGGGAACACCCAGGTCCTGGGAGAGGATGCTGCCAAGTCCGCCAAGACCAGCGCCACCACCGGTGATGAGCAGCTCATCGATGCCCACACCCAGCTCGTCCTCCAAGCCGATCAGCGTGGCTCGGATCTCCGCCAGCAACGGGTCAAGAGACTGCACCAGCGCCGAGGGCACATCGTGCTTCTGGGCCAGAGCCAAGTTGGGCGTGGTCTTCTCTTGCTGCCCGAAGGGGTCCGTCTCGGGCTCGTTGTCCCACTCCGCTTCGATCAGCTCAGGCGCCGCGGGGCCAGGGATGCCCGTGTCTGCAGCCAGAGAGACGCTGCGCTTGGCAGCCTCCGCCTGCATGGCGTCCATACCGGTCTTGACCATCAGGCCTTCCCGGAGCGCCAAACCACCCTTGGACCTGTCTCTTATACACATCTGACGCTGCCGACGAAGAGGATAGTGTAG
>OJIO01000601.1_pt1 | contig 21542 bp, 20 predicted proteins | sample 1595621 | NCBI WGS metagenome assembly OJIO01 (sample SAMN05416776, study PRJEB24817) | seawater metagenome | isolation source: Sea water | place: Canada:Atlantic | collected 2013-07
TCTACACTATCCTCTTCGTCGGCAGCGTCAGATGTGTATAAGAGACAGTTAATAAGCAATGCCTTAGCAGCAGGTACTAGCTATAAAGAGTTTAGAGAAGAAGTTTCAAACCATGCTAAATTAAAAACCACCACTGGGCCAAATCAAACAGATGCCCTGATTAATTACACCAAGCTTAATGACGCAAGAATGAGGCGTTTGGATAAAACCACAAAAATTTCAGAAACTCATCAAACTCTTTTTTCTAATTATCAAAAGAAGGTAACTTGGCTAGTTCTCACAGAGAGTTGGTGTGGTGACGCTGCACAATCTTTGCCAGTGCTCAATAAAATTGCCGCCATAACACCACATCTTACTTTAAAAGTAGTCTTGCGTGATGCGCATATAGATTTAATGCAACACTTTTTAACCAATGGGGCCATGGCTATCCCAAAGTTAATTGCTATAGATGAGGTCTCTGGAGATATTCTTGGGCAATGGGGTCCAAGACCTAGCGAGGCTACAAAAATGGTAGCCCATTACAAAGCTGCAAATGGCAGCCTTAGCCCAGAGTTTAAAAAAGATTTGCAAATTTGGTATACCAAAGATAAAGGCCAAAGTGTTATTGATGATATTACACGAATATTAACCTAGTTTTTATGCACCTATAGAGCTATCAAAGTGTGCAATTACCTCCTCAATGGTGTGCGCGTTTTTAACATCAAATTCGCCAATTTTTGTCCGGCGTAATTCAGATAGATGCCCGCCATTGTTTAGTGCTTTTCCAAAATCATGCGCCAAAGATCTTATATACGTTCCTTTGCTACAGGCTACTCTAAAGTGCACATCAGGTAGATCAATACCAGTAATTTCAAAAGCAGAAATATGAACCTCACGCATTGGTATGTCTACTGTTTCTCCAGCCCTGGCATATTCATATAAGCGTTTTCCTTCTTTTTTTAAGGCAGAAAATATGGGAGGTTGTTGCATTATATCTCCCACAAATTGCTCACGAGCCTTATTAATAGCTTCTTGTGTAATACCCGCAATAGCAAATTTTTGGTCTATCTGTGTTTCCAAATCATAACTGGGTGTGGTGCCTCCAAGGGTAATAGTACCTGTATATTCTTTGTGCTGGGCTTGGTATGTTTCTATTTGTTTGGTGAATTTACCGGTGCATAAAATTAGTAATCCACTAGCCAAGGGGTCTAGTGTTCCGGCATGACCTACTTTTATTTTTTTGATATCAAAGCCTTGACGTATAAGCCATCTTACTTTATTTACCACCTGAAAAGAAGTCCAGCCCAGGGGTTTGTCTATAAGAAGTACTTGTCCTGTTTGGTAGTCTTGTTTTTGTAGTTTGCCCAGATTCATGTTTTGTATTTAAATGTATAAACCAAAACCAATGGCAAGTAATCCAACCACCACACAATAAATAGAAAAGTAAGACAATTTACTTTTTTTCACTAATTTAATCATCCATGTACAGGCAATCAGGCCGCTTATAAAGGCCGCAATAAAACCAACACCTAGTGTGGTAAAATTGGTAGCCTCTGTGGTTAATTCTCCGCCCAGTATATCTTTGGCAATTTTTCCAAAGATTAACGGAATTACCATTAAAAAAGAGAATCGCGCCGCTTTACTTTTATCATTACCTAGTAGTACAGAGGTAGAGATGGTAGCTCCACTTCTGGAGATTCCAGGCAACATAGCTACCGCCTGAGATAGTCCAATAATAAGGGCATTTTTAAAGGTAACTGGTTTGCCAGTGTTTTTAGATCTATCTGCCAGCCACAAAAGTAGCGCAGTAACAAGTAGCATAAACCCTACAAATGCAATGTTTCCTCCAAAAAAGGATTCTAGTTCTTCTTCAAAAAGCAATCCCACCACTACGGCAGGAAGCATAGAGATTACAATTTTTGACACAAATTGTGTCTCTTCATTCCAAGAAAATTTTAACAGCGAAGTACAGATTTCAACAATGTCTTTTCTAAAAACCACTATGGTGCTTAATGCTGTTGCAAAGTGAAGTATTACTGTAAAAAGAAGACTTTCTTCAGGGATAGAGTTGTCTCCTAAAATAGCTTTCCCTAGTTCTAGGTGACCACTTGAAGAAACAGGTAAAAATTCTGTAAAGCCTTGGATTATTCCAAGAATAATAGCGTCCAATACGTCCATTTATTTCTTTTTTCTAGTGTCTAGTAAAATGGCATACACCTCAACTCCAAAGCCAATCAAAATAAGTGCAGGTGCAAGACGGATGCGTCTCCAATTGTAAATTTCAGGATTAAATACTGCAGGGTCATTACTTCCTCCTCCAGACATTAATATAAAGCCTAAAGCAATTAGCCCAGCTCCTATTGCCATAAAAATATAATTTTCACGTTCAAAAATAAAATGCGCTTTGGCGATTTGTTTTCGTTTTTTTTCTCCCATAATAGTGTCTATAGAGTAGGGTAATATTTAAAGGTTATCTAAATTAGTAACAAAGGTATGGAATTAAAATTCTGTGAAAAGTATTTCATCACCCAAACCTAATTGTGAAATATGGTTGCTCTCAAGACCAAACCAAAACTTGTAGAGGTGTAATGTTATTTTTTCACCCATGACTTTGCGCTCAAGTTGTATTACGTCCAAATCCCTCTCTGTACCTCTATTGATGTAATAAAAATCTCCATTGGCTTCTTTGAAAAAGATGTCTGCAGCATCTGTAGCATATATTTGGGTTACTACAATTTGTTTTACAATACACTCCTGTTTTTTTGCATTATTAATAATACAACTTTGCAGTAAAAATAAACAAGCCACCGCTCCAATAGTCTTAGTAATATAGCTCATCGGTTTTTAAATTTAAAAAGCGCTGTGTAGCAAAATAGGTACTTATCCATGAAATAAATAAACCCATCAAAAACACAAACCCAAACAAGCTCCCTAGCATTATTTTGTCACTCAATAGTTCAAGATCTGGAAAACTTTTGTCACTGTAGTACATCACACCAGCCATGCCCCAGATGGCCAAAAAGGCCCCAATAACACCAAGGCGTAAACTCCTTAAGATAAAAGGCAGCCTAATAAAGCGTTTTGTAGCTCCTACCATTTGCATGGTTTTTATGGTAAATCGTTTCGAATACACAGACAGTCTTATAGAGCTGTTAATAAGCAGTATGGCAATGATTAAAAACACCCCTGCAGTAACCATAACCCAGAAGCTAATTTTGGTAATATTGTCTGTGAGTTTTTCTATTAGGGGTTTGTCGTAGATAACATCATCTACAAAATCTTTGTTTTTAAGTTGTGTTACAATGTCTTCAATTTTTTGTGGCGTAACAAATTTTGCCAGTAAACGCACATCAATACTATTTTGCAGGGGATTATCACCAAGGTACTCCATAAAATCCTCACCAATGGTAGCGCTGTGCTGCTGTGCGGCCTGCTCTTTTGTAACGTAGATTGCTTCTTTTGTGAAATCTGCTAGGGCTAGACTTTGTTTTAGTTGTGTTATTTCTGCTTCCTTGGCACTGTCTTTTAAAAACACCACAAGAGGAATTTGTTCCTTGAAATAGTCACCAACCTTTTGGCTATTTAATACCAATAGCCCGAGAAGGCCCAGTAAAAACAATACCAAAGAGATGCTCAGAACTACCGAAAAATAGGATGAAATTAATCTGCGTTTCTGAAATGTTTCAAAAGAGGATGCCATAGAGGTATAACTAGAATTGCACGTATTTATTGTGCAGTAAAAATACGAAATTCATTGAAACACAGGGTATGGCTTTATTGTTTTTAAGCATTGCTTGACTTTAATTTGTATTTCAAGTTTTGGCTTTGGTATCTTTAGCAATTCGGACAATAGATGTAAATTTGTTAATCATAAATCCAGGATCAATGAGCACGTATCATTTTAATGAAATTGAAGCCAAATGGCAAAAGCATTGGGCAGATTACGGAACCTTTCACGCATCTAATGAAAGCCAAAAGCCAAAGTACTATGTACTAGATATGTTCCCTTACCCATCTGGTGCTGGCTTGCATGTTGGTCACCCTCTAGGGTATATTGCCAGTGATGTCTATGCAAGATACAAACGACATAAAGGATTTAATGTACTACACCCACAGGGCTATGATTCTTTTGGATTGCCCGCAGAGCAGTATGCCATTCAAACAGGACAGCATCCAGCTCAGACCACACAAGTAAATATAGAGGGCGGGGTAGATAATCAATCAAATACCATTACAGGATACAGAAAACAGTTAGACAACATAGGTTTTTCTTATGATTGGAGTAGAGAGGTGCGTACCTCAAATCCAGCATACTACAAATGGACACAATGGATTTTCACCAAACTCTTTGATAGTTGGTATTGTAAAACCAGTGATAAAGCGCGCAGTATTTCTTCCTTAGTTGCTATTTTTAAACAAGATGGAAACGCAAATATCTCAGCTGTATGCGATGATGACATTGCACTATTTACATCAAACCAATGGGCTGGATTTTCTAATGAAACACAACAGCAAATACTTTTAGGGTACCGATTAACCTACTTGGCAGAAACCGAGGTAAATTGGTGTGCAGAGCTAGGAACCGTGTTGGCCAATGATGAAATAGTAAATGGTGTAAGTGAAAGAGGAGGTTATGCAGTGGTCCGCAAAAAAATGAAGCAATGGAGCATGCGTATTTCTGCATACGCAGAACGCCTGTTACAAGATCTAGACAATTTGCAATGGAGTGAATCTATTAAAGAAACACAGCGCAATTGGATTGGAAAATCTGTAGGAGCTACAGTTGTTTTTAATGTAAACGGGCACGACGCAAAAATACCGGTGTTTACCACACGGCCAGACACTATATTTGGTGTAAGCTTTATGACTTTGGCCCCAGAGCATGAGTTGGTGGCTCCACTTACCACGCCAGATCAAAAACAAGCCGTTGATGCTTATGTAAAGGCCACCGCAAAAAGAAGTGAGCGTGAGCGTATGGCAGATGTAAAAACCATAAGTGGTGTGTTTACAGGAGCATATGCCCAGCACCCATTTTCTAAACAACCTATCCAAATTTGGATTGGAGATTATGTTTTGGCAGGCTACGGAACAGGAGCTGTAATGGCTGTGCCCTGCGGAGATCAAAGAGATTATGATTTTGCCAAACATTTTGATTTGCCCATCCCTAATGTTTTTCAAAATGCAGATATCAGCGAGCTTGCCTTTAGCGATAAAGACACGGCCGTAATTACAAACAGTGATTTTTTAGATGGCTTATCTTATAAAAAAGCTGTAAAGCTTGCTATTTATGAGTTAGAAAAAATAGGAGCTGGTGCCGGCAAGACAAATTATAGGCTTCGTGATGCGGTGTTTTCTAGACAGCGTTATTGGGGAGAACCCTTCCCGGTGTATTATAAAAACGGCTTACCTCATACCATAGCGGTAGAGCATTTACCTATCGAGCTTCCAAAGATTGAAAAATACCTTCCCACAGAAACAGGAGAGCCTCCTCTAGGGCGCGCAGTTATTTGGGCCTGGGATGCTCAAAAATGTGCCGTGGTAAGTAACGAGCTTGTAGATAACCAAAATGTATTTCCGTTGGAGCTAAACACCATGCCAGGATGGGCTGGGAGTAGCTGGTATTTCTTTAGATACATGGAAAAGGCAGACAGAGATACGGTCTTTGCAAGCCAAAAGGCCCTAGATTATTGGCAAAATGTTGACTTGTATATTGGAGGTAGTGAACACGGTACGGGCCATTTATTGTATAGCCGATTTTGGGTAAAGTTTTTGTATGATTTGGAATACGTACCAGTTAAAGAGCCCTTCAAAAAAATGATCAACCAAGGGATGATTTTGGGGGAGAGTGCATTTGCATATAGAGTTGCTGGAGAAAATAAATTTGTTTCTAAAGGTAAAACCAAAGGCTATACCACACAGCCCATACACACAGATGTTTCTTTTGTAAACACCTCCAATGAACTTGATATTCAGGCCTTTAAAAACTGGCGCGTTGAATTTAAAAATGCTGAGTTTATAACAGAAGATGACGGTAGTTTTAAAGTGGGACGTGAGATTGAAAAAATGTCTAAGTCAAAATATAATGTGGTAAATCCAGATGATATTTGCAGCCAATATGGCGCAGACACCCTGCGTATGTATGAGATGTTTTTAGGACCACTAGAACAAGCAAAACCTTGGAGTACTGCAGGTATTTCTGGGGTGCATAGCTTCTTGAAAAAACTATGGCGTTTATTTCATTTAGGTACAGATGAGGTTTTTAATGTTTCTCAAACTCCAGCAAGTAAGGATGCTTTAAAGGTGCTACATAAAACCATAAAAAAGGTGGAGGATGATATTGAGAATTTCAGTTTTAACACCTCGGTTTCTACTTTTATGATTGCCGTAAATGAGCTTACAGCTCAAAAGTGCAACAGTAAAGAAATTCTAGAACCTCTAACAGTTTTAATTTCACCATATGCACCTCACATTGCAGAGGAGTTGTGGAGTAAATTAGGACACCAAGATAGTATTTCTGGGGTCGGGTTTCCAGTTTTTGACCCAAGCCATTTGATAGAAAGCAGTAAAGAATACCCAATTTCTTTTAACGGTAAAATGCGTTTTAAAATGGAACTGCCACTTGATATGTCTAAAGAGAATATAGAAGCTGCTGTAATGGCAAATCCAAAAACCATACAACAACTAGATGGGCGTGTACCTAAAAAAGTAATTGTAGTTCCTGGAAAGATTATTAATATTGTAGGATAAAAAAATAGCACGCTTTTTGCGGGATAGTTTATAATTAAAATTACAAATTAGTATGATGGGATATTATATCGTTGCGGGACTTATCTTTTTGGCGAGTTCTTATATTAGCAAGAAATTAAAAAGCAAGTTTAAACACTATTCTAAAATACAGTTAAAAAATGGCATGAGTGGCAGAGAAATTGCTGAAAAAATGCTTGCCGACAACTCAATTACAGACGTAGATGTAATTAGTGTTAGTGGTCAACTAACAGATCATTACAACCCCTTAAACAAAACTGTAAATTTAAGTCAATCTGTATACAATCAGCGAAATGCAGCAGCGGCAGCTGTTGCAGCCCATGAAGTTGGTCATGCTGTGCAGCATGCCACAGCCTATAGCTGGCTAACGCTAAGAAGTAAAATTGTACCTGCCGTTGGCATTGCCAGTAAGTTGTCAAACATTGTTATAATGATTGGTTTAGTACTCTCTGGTACAGGGTCTATTTTTGGCACTAATATATTTCTATTAGGGATTGTTTTATTTGCAATAACCACTGCTTTTTCTATCATTACCCTACCCGTTGAGTATGACGCTAGTAACCGCGCCTTGGCCTGGCTTGAAAAAGAGCGCATTGTCACAAATGAAGAATTAGCAGGATCAAAAGATGCTTTAAAATGGGCGGCCAGAACCTATCTAGTAGCCGCTTTAGGGTCTTTGGCAACCTTGCTATATTTTATTATGATGTTTCTCAATAGAAGGTAACCAAGCAAAACAGTAAATCACATTGTCAAAAGAAAGCCTGTTTAAAATTAATTTTAAACAGGCTTTCTTTTAATGGCATGAAAAACATTACCCAACTACATTCATTGGGTTGTAACCCAAATACGGGACTTTGGTTTCTGTAAAGTGAATGCCAAATTCTTGCAACTCTTTTAGAATTGGCTCATACACCTCTTTGTTTAGCGGTAATTGTACCCCAGGTGTTGTAATTTCTTTATTTAATATTCTAAGGGCTGCAATAGCAACGGGCAGGCCAACAGTTTTTGCCATTGCAGTATAGTCTTGGTCATCGCCAATGGCAACCATTTTACTGTCTATTTGGAATTTCTCTCCATTTAGTTCATAGCCAAACTTATGGTACATTACAATCATGTCTTTGTCATCTGGAGCCAAACTCCAGCTATCCATAAGTATTTTTTGTAGTCCTTGTGCTGGTGTGGCATCTTTAATGCCAAGGGTCTTGGTTGGGTTTAAGATGTCAAGATCTTCAATTTTATTCCACATTAAATCATCTTGATCAATTTTAAGGCTGTGTCTTAGTTTTAACGCGACACTATCTGTGGGTGAATAGGGTAAAAAGCTGTTTACAAATTCACGATAGCTTAAGTTTTCTGAGTTTGGAATGGTATAGGTGTCATCTGTCATTCCAAGATGTACAAACATATTCCAGGCCTTACTAAATCCAACCCTACGTATGGTTCCTCTATAGAGGGTAAGAATATCTTCAAGACCATATACACCTTGATACTTTAGGCTATTTCTATTTGCATATACCTCAAATTTTCCATAGCCCTCAACTTCAATAAATTCTGTTCTTCTAAAAAGCCTATTGTAGGGTATGTATTTAAACTTTCCTTCTTGTATAAACTCTGCAGCACCTCCTTGACCTGCCAATACCACATTTCGAGGATTCCAGGTAAATTTATAATTCCAAAGGTTGTTGTCACTCTGGGGAGCAACTAGGCCTCCTGTAAAACTCTCAAACAAGAGCATCTTTCCTCCTTTATCTTTTATGCTGTCTATAACTTGCATGGCGCTCATATGATCAATGCCAGGGTCAAGCCCAATCTCGTTCATAAACACAAGTCCTTTTTCTTTAGCCACCTGATCTAGTTGCTGCATATCATCGCTAATATAAGAGGCTGTAACCAAGTGTTTCCCATAAGAAATACAATCACGAGCTACCTCTATATGGAAACGAGCAGGAAGCATAGAGATAACAACATCACTATCTTTAACAGCTTGTTTACGCTGATGCTCATCAAAGACATTTAACAAAATACCGCGCCCATTAGGATGACCACTGGTAAGCTTTTGTGCATTTTCAATATTGATGTCTCCGATGGTCAAGAATAAATTTTCTGTAGCACTTTTGTCTAATAAGTACTTAATTAAACTTGTTGCAGAGCGACCGGCGCCTATAATTAATATGTTTCTCATCTATTTGGTTTTAATTATCTTTATAGTGCTGTAAAGACATTGACGAAAATACAAATTTGTACCATACACTATGATAAAATACCACAAAAATATAGTCATAATTGCTAGCCTTTTGGCCATGCTTGCAATTGTAATGGGAGCTTTCGGTGCACATGGTCTTAAGCCATTGATCTCTCCAGATTCATTGGCCGTTTTCCAGACGGGTGTAACCTACCAGATGTATCATGCATTGGCTTTATTAGCCTTAGCATTGATTCCTGGATTAGATATAAAAAAAGTAAAAGGAGTTTTTAGGTTTTTTGTTTTTGGAACGTTCTTTTTTTCTGGCTCTTTATATTTTCTGGCACTTAAAAGTGTCTTGCCATTTTCTGTTTCTTTTCTGGCTCCCGTGACTCCTATTGGAGGCTTGTTACTTATATTTGGTTGGGCTTTATTAGCATACAGTGTTATTAAAATGAAATAGAATATTTTAACACTAGCTTTCGGGTTTTTATAGAACCGTTTGTGGGACAACTTATTAACACTCAGATTGGATAAATAAGGTGATATAATATTATTACTTGTTTATGTTTTGTTATTTTTGCTTCACAACAATTAAAAAAAAGTATGGCGGCTAGTAACCAAACTACAAAAACGATTTCTATTGATCAATACGGAATCAAAAATGCAAAAGTTAACTATCAACTTTCGGCAAAACAACTTCATCAACAATCATTACAAAAAGGACAGGCAAAACAGGCAGATAACGGGGCACTTGCAGTAAATACTGGCGAGTTTACCGGGCGTTCTCCCTTAGATCGGTTCATTGTAAAAGATGCTGTCACGCAAGATAAAGTGTGGTGGGGGGATATCAATATCCCTTTTGATGCATACAAATTTGACGCATTGTATGATAAGGTAACAACCTATCTTTCTGAAAAAGAAGTATATGTTCGTGACAGTTATGCTTGTGCAGATCCACAATATCAATTAAATATACGTGTTATCAATGAGTATCCGTGGTCAAACATGTTTGCATACAACATGTTTTTACGCCCAACAGCAACCCAGTTGGAAGGCTTTGACCCAGAATGGTTGATCGTAAATGCACCCGGGTTTATGGCAGATGCTGCTGTTGATGGAACGCGTCAACACAATTTTGCAATCCTAAACTTTGAGAAGAAAATAGCTTTAATAGGAGGTACTGGTTATACAGGAGAAATTAAAAAAGGAATTTTTTCTGCTTTAAATTTCATCTTACCAGTTTATAAAAACACTTTGCCTATGCACTGTTCTGCAAATGTGGGAGAAGACGGCCAAACGGCGATATTCTTTGGTTTGTCTGGCACAGGAAAAACAACCCTTTCTGCAGACCCTCAACGAAGGCTAATTGGTGATGATGAACATGGTTGGACTGCAGAAAATACTGTCTTTAATTTTGAAGGCGGTTGTTATGCAAAGGTGATTAATCTCTCCCAAGAAAATGAGCCAGATATCTTTAAGGCAATCAAATCTGGAGCAATACTAGAGAATGTGATAATGGATGATCAGGGCGTCGTAGATTACACAAACATTTCTATAACTCAAAACACACGTGTTAGTTATCCAATTACCCATATTGATAATATACAAGAGCCTTCTTTAGGGAAGAATCCTAAAAATATATTTTTCTTAACCGCAGATGCTTTTGGGGTATTGCCTCCAATTGCAAAATTAACCCCTGGACAGGCGGCCTATCATTTTATAAGTGGTTACACGGCTAAGGTTGCAGGAACAGAAGCAGGAGTAACAGAGCCTCAACCAAGTTTTTCAGCATGTTTTGGTGCGCCATTTATGCCCTTACATCCAACAAAATATGCCGAAATGTTAAGTCAAAAAATGACCAAGGCTGGAGTAAATGTTTGGCTAGTAAACACGGGTTGGACTGGCGGCCCATACGGAGTTGGAACTAGAATGAAATTAAAGTACACCCGCGCTATGATAACCGCTGCTATGGACGGCTCTTTAGATGCTGCCAATAAAGACAATTATCACGTTCACTCTGTCTTTGGGTTAAACCAACCAAGAGTTTGTCCAAATGTACCAACAGAGGTATTGAGCCCGAGAGGCACCTGGAATAATGATAAAGGATATTATGAAACGGCCCACAAACTAGCGGCATCTTTCAAAGCAAATTTCAAACAATTTGAGGAGTATGCTAGCAAAGAGATTCTAGAGGGTGCTCCTCCAAAAGGATAGAAGAAAATTATAAGAGCATAAAAAAATCCGATATAGATATATCGGATTTTTTTTAAGGGTATATTAAAAAACAGTTTTAGTGTACTATTTTTTATTTTGCTGCTTGATGTATTTTTCAAGAGCCATAGTCATAGAGGGAGTCTCTGGTGTTGGGGCCTGAATATCTACACGCAATCCTTTTTCTAGAGAAGCTTTTACTGTTGTGTTACCAAATACTGCGATACGAGTATCATTTTGTTTGAAATCTGGAAAGTTTTCAAAGAGTGACTCGATACCACTTGGGCTAAAGAAAACCAAGATGTCAAAAAACACATCTTTAAGATGACTAAGGTCACTAACAACGGTTTTGTAAAATACAGATTCTGTCCAATCTACATTGAGCTCATTTAAAACTCTTGGCACCTCGGGCTTTAATTTATCACTTGCAGGAAGTAAAAACCTTTCTGTTTTGTATTTTTTTATTAGTGGAGACAGCTCGGTAAAGGTTCTCTTACCCACATAGATTTTTCGTTTTCTATACACTACATATTTTTGCAGGTAATAAGCCACAGCTTCACTTTGGCAAAAGTACTTCATGGTGTCGGGCACTTTAAAACGCAGTTCATCTGCAATTCTAAAGAAGTGATCTACAGCGTTGCGGCTTGTTAGAATGATGGCAGTGTAGTTAGTAAGATCCACTTTTTGAGACCGTACCTGTTTGCCAGAGACACCTTCTACATGAATAAAAGGGACAAAATCTATTTTCACCTTTTGCCTATCAATAAGATCAAAATAAGGGGAGTTTTCTACCTTTGGTTCAGGTTGAGAAACTAAAATAGTTTTCACTTTCATAAGCATCACTTTATTAAATTTCAACCAGTTACGTAAATACCTTATATAGTATGATGTAGGGCGAAATTTCCAGAGCGCAAAGATACAAAATAAAATAAAAGAAGTTCGTTATTATTAATTTTCCATTGGTTTTGTAACTATAAAACAGCGCAATTGCGTTTATAACAATGGTTGTGATGCAAAACAGGAGTATTATTTCTTTGTTAATTGGGGTAATATAAGCCACAACAAATAGCATTATTAAAAACAAAACACTCATTAGGTTTCTATAACTTAATTTTTGATGTACATATTGGTGTATGATATTTTCAATATTAAAGATGATTCCTATGGTTTTTTCCAGGATAACCTTTGCTACTACAAACCCGACAAACCCTCCTAGAATTTTGACGAATAAAAAAGGAGTATTTAAGAGCATTGTTGGATTTTGCCAGACTATAACTTTGTACAATAGTAAGGCAACACAAATGGCTTGTGGTATAAATAATAACACATTAAAAAGGTGGTATATAGGGTCATTTTTTCCAAAAACAAAAAAGTATTTATTGCTTAACGGTAACTTTAAAAACTCTTGAAATCTAAGCGGATATGCTATCTTTACTGCGGTTGTAATGATCATGCAGCATAACAAAAGCAGTGTGATCCAGTCTTGTGATGTATAAATTCTATCTAGATACTGCACACCTTTTTTTTTAGGTTAAAGATAACATATTGTGCAAGATCAGTAGGGCGGGAAATACATTTTTTTACCTACAAGATATGGTTTAAAAAAAGTACCTTTGTTATATTAAATTAAGGAGTATGTCTAACGCTTTGGTTGTAATACCAACCTATAACGAGATTGAGAATATTGAACTATTGTTGCGCGATATTACATTGTTGCAACGAGATTTTGATGTGTTAGTTGTGGATGATAACTCCCCAGATGGCACCTCTGCAGTAGTTGAAAAATTAGCAATAGAATTTCCAAATAGAATCTTTTTATTAAAAAGAACATCAAAGCTAGGTCTAGGAACCGCCTATATTTCAGGGTTTAAGTGGGCTTTAAAAAGGCACTATGATTTTATCTTTGAAATGGACGCAGATTTCTCTCACAACCCTAAAGATCTTCTTAGACTTTACAGTGCTTGCGAAAAAGAAAATTGTGACATGGCAATTGGTTCTCGTTATGTAACGGGAGTGAATGTTGTAAATTGGCCTATGAATAGAGTACTATTATCTTGGGGAGCCTCAAAATATGTGCGCTGGATAACGGGTATGAAAATTGATGACACCACAGCAGGGTTTATTTGCTATAGGCGCCATGTTTTAGAGACTATAAATCTAGATGCTATTAAGTTTGTTGGCTATGCATTTCAAATAGAAATGAAGTTTAAAACCTATCTCAGTAAATTTAAAATTGTAGAAGTTCCTGTAATTTTTACTGACAGGACTAAGGGTACATCAAAAATGAGCAAAGGAATTATTTCTGAGGCTATTTTTGGAGTTCTTGCCATGAAATTGAAAAGCACATTTAAAATATTAGAGATATAATGCGTACAGTTTTAATAAAAAATGCTCAAATAGTAAATGAAGGAACCATCACCAGTGGTGATGTTCTTATTGAGGCAGATCGTATTGCAGAGATTGCAACTACCATTAGCGTGAAAAGTGCTGACACTAAAGTAATTGATGCAGATGGATTTTACCTCATTCCTGGGATGATAGACGATCAAGTCCATTTCAGAGAACCAGGGCTAACCCACAAGGCAACAATTAAAACAGAATCTCGTGCTGCTGTTGCAGGAGGAATCACTTCTTTTATTGAAATGCCAAACACGGTACCTCAAGCCACCACCATAGATTTATTAGAAGAAAAATTTGCTATAGCAGCCAAGGACGCGCATGCTAATTATTCTTTTATGTTTGGTGGCACCAATGACAATTTATCTGAAATATTGAAAGTAGATAAAACGAAGGTCGCTGGCCTCAAGCTATTTTTAGGTAGTTCTACAGGAAATATGCTGGTGGATAATCCAAAGGTGCTAGAAGAAATTTTCAGCAAAACAGATTTGCTCATCTCAACACACTGTGAGGATGAAGCAACGATTAAAAAAAACTTAGAGCAAGCAATAGCTATCTATGGAGATGATATTCCTATAGAAATGCATCCAGAAATACGCAGTGAGCAGGCCTGTTATATTTCCTCTTCCCAGGCTATTGCCCTGGCTAAAAAAACAGGAGCAAGGCTGCATGTTTTTCATCTTTCAACAGCAAAAGAAACCAAGCTTTTTGACAAAAAAAAGCCATTAAAAGACAAAAAAATAACGGCAGAAGTTTGTGTGCATCATCTTTGGTTTACTAGCGAAGATTATGCCTCAAAAGGAACTAAGATTAAATGGAATCCAGCCGTTAAAACAAAAAAAGACAGAGAAGGTCTATGGAAAGCTCTCAATGAGGGCCGTATAGATGTGATAGCCACAGATCATGCCCCACACACGCTAGAGGAAAAAGACAATGTCTACACCAAAGCCCCTTCTGGAGGACCACTAGTGCAGCATGCATTAGAGGCACTATTTGAGATGCACCGTAAAGGATATATAACCGTTGAGAAATTAGTAGAAAAGGTAGCTCATAATCCGGCTATTTTATTTGAAATAAAAGATCGAGGCTATATCAGAAAAGGATACAAAGCAGATTTGGTTTTGATAAATCCAAATGCTCCATGGACGGTTACCAAAGAAAATATTGCTTATAAATGCGGTTGGTCTCCTTTTGAAGGGACCACTTTTAGAGCTAGAGTGACACATACTTTTGTAAATGGTCATTTAGCCTATGAAAACGGAAAAATAGCAAAAGCCACCAAAGGAGAGCGTTTAACTTTTAACAGATGAAATTAGAAAAGAAGTTTCTTGCCAAAAAAATACAGTTAATAAAAAAAGAACGCCTTTTTTTTATGGCACTTGTTTTTGGGCTTCTTGTAACTTCTTGCCAAGAGGTAAAAAAGCCTCAGATGCCTTCAAATTTAATTGCCCAAGATACAATGGTGTCTATTTTGGTAGACGCTTACATGATGAATGCTGCAAGGAGTATAGATAATAGAACACTAGTGAATAAAGGAGTCTTACTAGACTCAATATTATACACTAAGCACCGTATTGATAGTTTGCAATTTGCACAAAGCAATGCCTATTACGCCTCAGATCTAGATGTATACAAAAAGTTATTTTTACAGGTGCAAGAAGAATTGAAAATAGAAAAAACTAAAAAAGACACCCTATACGCTCAATACAAAAGAGCTAAAGAATTACAAAGAATAAACGATAGTGTTAAAGGCGCTAGGTTGGATAGTCTGCAAGGCATATATCCAAAAATAAAAAGAGACAGCATAGAGCAGTTATTAAAGTTAGCCCTTCAAAAAAAAGACACTATACAGATAACAAAACCCTCAAAGCAATAAGTCTTTAATGCTCAGATTTATAATCAGATGCTACACGTTTTATTGTTTGAGAAACAGTAGTGAAGCTAAAGGATAAAGATTTCTCAATTTTATGAGTATTGTAATTTGAGCGTGTGTACAAACTCTTTACGTTGGCCTTTAGGAGTCTTCTTTTTGTCCCAAACAAACTACTTACTAGCCCGTCAATGGTGCTTATTAAAAGTAATTTCCAGATAGCTATTTCTTTTTTAGGAGGGTTTTTGTCAAAGGCAAGTGCTAATTCCTTTGTGAACTCCTTATAGCTCATGGTAGCTCCTACCAAAATGTATCGTTCATTTTTAAGGTCACTGTTCATAAGTCTTTGCATGGCTAATACTACATCTCTAACATCAACCACTGCAATGCTTCCTGAAGTAAAGTAAGACATCCCTTTACTAGCTAACTTGAAAATAGCACCACTTCCAGTGCGCCAAGATCCAGCCCCCAAAATTACACCTGGGTTTACAATAATAGCATCCAAACCCTCTTGTGTGGCTCGCCAAACTTCCATTTCTGCAGCATATTTTGTAAGGCTGTACACATTGTTTGCTGCATCTTGATTAAAATGTGTGTCTTCAGTAATGCTAGTTCCATCTTCTGTAGTGCCAAGGGTTGCGATAGTACTTACATAACATAATTTCTTAATTCCGTGAGCCAGGGCTAGGTTTACTATATTGGCAGTAGCCTGGGTATTTACTTTTTTTAACAGCTCGTATTTTTTTGGGTCAAAGTCTATTATTGCAGCGCAATGATAAACTTGCTTGCAGTTTTCAAAAGCTATGGCAAGTGCTGGAATATCTGTAATATCTGCCTGTACCCACTCAATGGTGTTAAAAAGAGATGTTGCTGTTTTTTTATCTGTATAATATTCAAAGACCTTTTCTACTTTAGATAAGTCACTAGATTTTCTGTTGGTAGCGCGCAGATTTGTGCCAGATGCTGCTAAAAAATACAACAGGTGACTTCCAACCAATCCCGTACCGCCCGTAACTAAAATCATCCCACTAAAATAAGCTATTATAAGCGGTAAAAAAATACAAATTATGTAAGTTTGTTTAAATTTAAAAGTGATGGATATTTCAGATTTTGTTGAAGAATTACAATGGCGTGGAATGCTCCACGATGTAATGCCAGATACCCAAAAGCATTTACTAGAGACAATGCGAAGTGCTTATGTAGGTTTTGACCCTACCGCAGACTCTTTACACATCGGTAATCTAGTGCCCATAATGTTATTGTCATTTTTCCAGAAAGCGGGTCATAAGCCTTTTGCTTTGGTGGGTGGCGCTACAGGTATGATTGGAGATCCCTCAGGAAAATCTAGTGAACGTAATTTACTAGATGAGGCAACTCTTTCTCACAATCAACAATGTGTTGGCAAACAACTATCTCAGTTTTTAGATTTTAGTTCTGGAGCAGCAAACCAAGCTGTGATGGTAAATAATTATGACTGGATGAAGGAGTTTTCTTTTCTTGATTTTATTCGTGATGTAGGGAAGCACCTTACGGTAAATTACATGATGGCAAAGGATTCTGTCAAAAACAGGTTAAGTGGCGAAAATGCAGACGGAATGTCTTTTACAGAATTCACCTATCAAATGGTACAAGGATATGATTTTTTGCACCTATACAAAAACCATGCTTGCACCCTGCAAATGGGAGGTAGTGACCAGTGGGGAAACATTACAACAGGAACAGAGTTAATTAGGCGCATTGCATCTGGAAAGGGTTATGCCTTAACATGCCCTCTTATAACAAAGAGTGATGGGAGTAAATTTGGTAAAAGTGAAGGCGGAAACGTGTGGCTAGATCCTAAAAGAACTTCCCCTTATAAGTTTTATCAATATTGGTTAAACACAAGTGATCAAGATGCTGCCAAATACATAAAAATATTCACCTTTTTAGATAAACAAACCATTGACGATCTTATCTCTGGGCATCAGGGGCAAGAACATGCCAAGGGTCTTCAAAAAAGATTGGCCCAAGAAGTAACCACTACAGTCCATGGAGCTGCTGCTTGTTCAAAGGCAATGGAGGCCTCTACTATTTTATTTAGCAAAACGGCAGCACAAGATATTAACAATATAGATGAGGATACTTTTTTAAGTATTTTTGAGGGAGTGCCTATGGCCAGCATTGCAAAAAGTGAACTTATAAATGGTCTAGACATAATAGCAGCCTTGGCAGAGAAAACAGGGTTTTTAAAATCTAATGGCGAAGCCAGAAGAGCATTAAAAGAAAATTCGGTTTCTGTTAATTTCACTAAAGTAAAAGAGGGACATCGTATTGAATCTACAGCACTAATTCATGGAAAGTTCATTTTGCTGCAACGCGGTAAGAAAAATAAGTTTATTATCCAGGTAGCATAAACCCCTTTAATTTTAATCTATCATTAGGTTACACCCTCTAATATCGCTTGTGTCAAAACGCCCTAGTATTTCAAAACTTCCATCTTCATGGACTTTTCCAAGATCTTGTGTGGCTATAAAGGAGCAACTATATTGATTGGCCAAATCTATTACGTTGATACCACCGGTTTTTCCTCTTACCCTTGAAAGGGGGTCTTGAGTGTCTCTGGCAACTACCCTCATCCAAGGTGGGCACTTAAAAATTCCGTTTCCTTTTGAGTAGGCTTGAGAGAGTAACTCTGTCATCCCATACTCACTGTGTATTGTTTTAACTCCAAATCCTTTAGAGAGTTTTTCGTGTAAGCCCTGTTTAATAAGTTCTTTTCTGCGCCCTTTCATGCCGCCAGTTTCCATAATGATAGTATGCTCTAGCTTAAAAGTGTGCGCTTCTATAAGGTCTAAAAGAGCGTAAGAAACCCCTAATAACAGTGTTTTTTTATTTTGTAGCTCCAGCGCTTTTATGGTACTGGCCAATGCATCTAGATTGTCTAGATAAAACCCGCTTTTAGGCTGTTTGCTCATGGCAATAAGCATATCTACCATATAGACCAGTGAAGAGCCACCACTTTCAAGATAGCTTGGTAAAAGCGCTAGTATGGTATAGTCTTCTATTGGGCCATATTGTTGTTTAAAGGCTGTTGTAAAACTAGTTTTATATAGTTTTAGATCTGCCACATAATGTTTGCTAGTTGTATTTGATGTAGTGCCACTGCTAGTAAATATTTTTTCTGCAACATAATTATTTGCTAAAATAGGCTGTTGCTTAAAAAAAGTAATGGGTAGAAATGGGATATCACTAATTTTTAAAACCTTGTGTGGGTTTACCTTTAAAAGATCACAATAGGTCTTGTATATAGCAAGGTTCTCATACTGAAATTTGAAAACTTGAAGTGCTTTTTTTTCAAATTCTAGTTGTGTTTGTATGTTGAAAACGGGTATAATTGGCATTTTAAATTTCCGAGGTGACACATCAAAAGTACACAATAATATCACTTAAAGGATATATTATAGCAAGCTTATACAAATAAAAAGAGGCTGTATTATGTGAAAGACAGCCTCTTTAATTACAATGAAATGTGTGCTTATTCTATAATCAATTTTGTAGTTGTAACTGCACCGTTTTGAACCGCTTTTACAATGTACATTCCAGCGGTTAAGCTCTGAATGTTTACACGGTTTGTGTTTTCTGCGGCAAGTACTTGTTTTCCAAGGATGTCAAATATTTGTAAAGACATAGGGCTGTTGCTTGCTCCTTTTACTTGGATGAAACTGTTTGCAGGATTAGGTGTCATCACAAAACCTTCGATGGTGTTGTTGTTGGCCCCTAAGGTATCTGCAAAATCAGAAAGACTTCTTGCAGTAATGTAGTAACTACCATCGTTACGTTCTGTAATTATACCAGAGACTACAGTTGTACTACTTGTAGGTACATTTGCATCTATGTAATCTACATCGTAGAAAGAGGTTCTGAAGGTGTAACTCCCACTTTGAGTGAGCATTTGATACTCTGTTCCAACAACCCATGTTGGGTTTTCAGCAGCGTCAATAAGTGCATATTCATAAATACGCACATACTCAGACTCATAATTGTTTGGATTATCATTTAATTCTGAAGCCAGTACAGACTGCGCTACTATTGCGTTGCCAGTAGATGAAGCAGAAACGTTCATTGTTGGTCTAAACTGCATCATTCCTCCAAATTCATCTAGTGTTCCAGTAAGGCCAGTTATCCCGTCACCTGCAGCAAGTGCAGAAGTAATAACCCCATTATTGTCATCAACTAAAATTGCAGCGGTACCATCTTCAATAAATTTTTGATTTCTAAACCCTTGAACGAATGTAACAACTGCCTCGCCGTTTAATGTATAATCATTACCAATAGTACCCGCTCTTAATTCAGCAATTGTATTTACTGTAGATCCTGGCTCACATGATGGTGAGTTAATAGTATTTGATATATCGCAATTTTCGCTCGTTAAACTGTAGGTAAAATCTACTCCTTCATTCACGCCAGAGATTGTAATTTCTCCAGATGTGCTTGATGATGGATCATCACCACTAACAGTTCCTTGTGAAGCCGAAAAAGTATATGTTGCCGAACCACCACCTGTAAACCCTAGGGTAGTTGTGTAAGTGTCTACGCCAGAGGTTACCATGTCACAAGTAACACTTGCAACAAAGAGGCTTATAGGACATGCAGAAGAACAATCTATATTTGCTGCTCTTGGAGTAGGAGTTCCAGCACAGAAACCATTTGTTGAAGCATCAAATTGAAGAGACTCAACATCCTTCAAACCGTTTTGATTCTCATCCCACTGCGTGGTTTGATTTAATCCAGCCAAAAGTTCTACATCATCATCATCACTAGTTCCGTAAACAACAGCGTCTACAAGACCGCTGCTTGTAACTGAAGTTCCGTCAGGAAAGTTTGCTGCATTTGCAGAGTAAATAGCAATTGCATCTGCTCCGTTTTGAATAGTGTTGTCTGGTCCAAGAGTGATATCTGCCCCAGGAAAAAGATCACTTCCAATAATAAAATATCCATTAGAGTCAGAAGAAAATCCCGTAAGGTCTACGGTTGTGTAGCTTTGATCACTACTACCATTATAAAATACAACGATGTACCCATTTAAAGATTGGTTTGAAGATTCAGTACGAATCTCAAGAAACTCCATATCATCTGTGCTAGTTTGATCTGCATCAACCTCCACGATTTTAATATTTTGTGCAATAGATAGGGTTGCAAATAGCATTGCAACTAATAGCGTAATTTTTTTCATTGTTGTTTGGTTTTAAATTTTGAGTAAATATACTCATTTAGAGCCCTTTCATAAAAATTATTATAATAATTTAACGGTAGCTTAATATTAGTGACTTGATAAGTGTATATCTTTAAAAAATGATAATTTTACAGTAATTAAATACGGGTACTATTTTACAGCATGAAAAAAAAAGACATTACAATATTACTCGTTGATGACGAGCTAGATATCCTAGAGATTATTGGGTATAATTTATCTGCAGAAGGCTATAATGTGGTTACTGCTCAAAATGGTGTTGAGGCCATAAAAAACGCTAAAAAGCATAAGCCCAAACTTATCATACTAGATGTAATGATGCCAGAAATGGACGGTATTGAGGCTTGTGAAAAGTTACGGTTAATTCCAGAATTGTCTGAGACAGTAATTACATTTCTTACAGCACGTGGCGAAGACTATTCTCAAGTTGCAGGTTTTGAGGCTGGGGCAGATGATTATATTACAAAACCAATCAAGCCTAAGGTGCTCACTAGTAAGGTGAAATCTTTACTGCGCAGATTTAAAACCCAAGATGATTCACAACAAATACTTAAACTGGGTAATATAACCATTAATAGAGAGGAGTATAAAATATTTGTAGATACCCAAGAAATGGTTTTGCCTAGGAAAGAGTTTGAGCTGCTATCTTTGTTAGCATCAAAACCAGGTAAGGTGTTTAAAAGAGAAGACATTTTAGATCGTGTTTGGGGTAATGATGTTGTTGTTGGCGGCAGGACTATTGATGTACACATCCGTAAATTAAGAGAAAAAATAGGCGAACAAAAGTTTAAAACTATAAAAGGAGTAGGGTATAAGTTTGTGGAATAATGCTAAAAAAATTAAATAAAACATATCGATTTGCACCTGTCTCTTATACACATCTCCGAGCCCACGAGACAGGCAGA
>OJIO01000603.1_pt1 | contig 21481 bp, 19 predicted proteins | sample 1595621 | NCBI WGS metagenome assembly OJIO01 (sample SAMN05416776, study PRJEB24817) | seawater metagenome | isolation source: Sea water | place: Canada:Atlantic | collected 2013-07
TGTCTTGGCGAGGTACTAGTGGTGCTATTGAGGCTGCAAAAGAAGGGCACGATGTAATTTTAACTCCTGGTTCTCATTGTTATTTTGATCATTACCAAGCAGACAATGAAAATGAACCTCTAGCTATAGGTGGATTTTTACCTTTAGAAAAAGTATATCATTTTAATCCTATACCAGAGGAGTTGACTGATAAAGAAGCTACCTATGTATTGGGTGCACAAGGAAATGTCTGGACAGAATATATGCAAACAGAAAAACAGGTAGAATATATGGCATTTCCTAGAGTTGTTGCACTAAGTGAAGTGGTGTGGTCTTCTCCTGAAAATAAAAATTATACAGATTTTATTAATAGATTAGAACAATATCAAAAAAGATTAGACCAATTAGATGTAAATTACGCCAATCATATGTATTCCGTAAAAGGCGAATTAAAAAATACAGAAGGTAATCTAACTTATCAATTAAATGCTACCTCTTCTTCTTACCCTATTTACTATGCAACAGATGAATCTGCTCCTTCCAAATTATATGTAAATCCAATTCCTGTAGATTCATCCATGACAATTAAAGCGGTGATTCTAGATTCAAATGCTATTGCTCTAGGAGCTGTTTTTCAACAAAAAATTAATCTACACAAAGGAGTGGGTGCCAAAATATTAATAGATAAAAAACCACACCCAACCTATAATGCTGGTGGTAAAAACGCCTTGATTAATGGTATTTCTGGAAACAACAAACGTTATGGAGATAAAGAGTGGCTAGGTTTTTCTGGAGAGGATATTGAGATTACTATTAAATTTGACAACCCAACAAACATTAATACCATTGCTACCCGATTTTTTAATGCAAACGGACAATGGATTTATGCGCCAAAGAGAGTTACTGTTTATGTAAACGATGATGACTCGGCATATTCTGCAGATGTTTCTGTTACCGATGACTTGACAGCTAAGGTTGCTGTGAAATTTAAAAATACGATGGTAACATCTATTCGATTAAAAATTCCTAGTTACGGAATTATCCCTGAGGGAAAACAAGGAGCCGGTCATAAACCATGGACATTTATTGATGAAATTATTATAGAATAATTATGATATTAGAAATTTGTGCTAACTCATATCAATCTGCTATTAATGCTGAAAAAGCTGGAGCACAACGTATAGAATTATGTTCAGAAATCTCTGTTGGCGGCATCACACCCTCTCTTGGTTTACTTAAAAAAGTGATGCACAGTTTAAGTATTCCTGTTCAGGTGTTAATACGTCCTAGAAGTGGAGACTTTCACTATTCTAATGCCGAATTTGACATCATGAAAGAAAACATTCTTCAATGCAAAGACTTAGGTTGTGCTGGAATAGTTTCTGGAGTACTACATGCAAATAATACCATAGACATTAAAAGAACCAGAGAATTAATTGAACTTTCTAAACCTATGACTTTTACTTTTCACAGAGCTTTTGATGTGGTACCTAAACCAAAAGAATCTCTGGTAGAATTAATTAAAATGGGAGTTGGCAGACTGCTAACCTCAGGGCAAAAAGAAAAAGCTGAAGATGGCATAGACTTATTAAGTGAACTTCAAAAGATGGCACAAAACAAACTTATTGTAATGCCTGGAAGTGGTATAAACCCTCTAAATAGTAGCCTTTTTAAAACTGCTGGTTTTACTGAAATACACAGCTCTGCCTCAAAGACAACCTCTAGGAACACCCATTCTTTTTTTGGAAATACGCCGCAAACGGTTTCTGATGTAGACACTATCAAAAATATGTTAGATACGATAGCCTAGACTATTTTTTTGAAAAGAATGTAGATTCTAAAAAACCCAAACCATACCCCAAAAACTGCGTTAATGAAGTTATGATACTTAAAAAGCTAACTATTGGATTATTTTTATTACGATAAGACGCATCCAAAGCAATTAAAGAAAAGTACAACCCATATAATAGTAAAGGACTGTAGATTCCAAAAATTAAAAGTAAAATTGACAAGTCTAGCCCTAATATAAAAACACTTGGAAACCAATACGTGAGTTTAGCAGTTGCTGGATACATTTTATTGAGTTTGGGTCTAGCAACACCAAATGCAAAGGTTTGTTGAAAAAAACTAGAAATAGAATTTCTACGTTTATGATATACATAAGCGGTATCTATTAACTGAGTTTCTAAACCATGTTCCCATAAACGAAAAGTAAGGTCTATATCTTCTCCTGCACGCATATCAGAAAAGCCTTTGGTAATCTCAAAAGCTTTTTGAGAAAGCCCCATATTAAAACTTCTTGGTTGAAATTTTCCAACACTTTTTTTCTTTCCTCTAATGCCACCGGTGGTTAAAAAAGATGTCATAGAATAATTAATAGCTTTTTGTAATGATGTAAAATTTGGATGCGCCGCATCTGGTCCTCCAAAAGCATCCGTGTATTTTTTCTCTAATTGCTTAGCGACTGTAGCTAAATAGTGTTTGGGAAGAGTCACATCTGAGTCTAGTATGATAAAGTAATTCCCTGTGGCTTGCTTCATTCCATAATTTCTACTTGCACCAGGTCCTGTGTTTTGTTTCTCTAAATAGTGAATAGAAAGTTGCGAAGAATATTTGTTTACAATCAGATCACTTTTTACAGAAGAACCATCTTCGATAATACAGACATCAAAAGCCTCATCATATTCTTGAGAAAGAATACTAGTCAACAATTCGTCTATTTCTTCAGGACGATTGTATACAGGAATAATAATGGAAAAAACTGGTTTCACTGGCTATATTATATCACAGAAAAGTTAATTTCTTGTCCGTTGATTTCAAATAAAACTGAATCGTACTTTTTTGTTTTAAATACTTCAGCTTCTTCTTCACTTATATTATAATCTATTTTAGTACTATACCTATTGGCATCACTAGAAAAATCTGATTCAATTCTGTCTTCATCAGAATCAAATTTTAAAGATGTGTCTTTAGCAGAAAAAGTAAGTTTGCTCCCTTTTTTAGTTTTTACGTTGGTAGCACTCACCAAAATAGTTTCTAGCATTAAAAAGCCCCCTAACTCATTGATAGAAAGAAATAAGTCTCCATAGTCTGATACTGCAAATTTAGCAATTCCTACACTTTTAATATTTTCTTCAATATGAAGATCTACCTCATTTCTTTCTAAAAGGTTAAAGTTCTCTGAAAATGAAAACACCTTGTCTATTTTCTTAAAAAAACCCATCTATTCAGCTTAAATTTCAAGCGTAAAAATAGCATAAAAAAACGCAAACCTTTCGGTTTGCGTTTATAATAAGATATTTTAAAAAAATAGTTATTCTTTTATAATCTTGTAAGATCCTATATTTCCTTCTGCACTTACTTTTACAATATACATCCCTGGTCTTAAAGTAGACAAGTTCACAGATGAATTGTTTGCATTAGGTGCCCCAGAAAATACTTTTTGACCTAATAAATTAAAGACTGTTATTGCCTCTACTTTGTTCTGAGATCTAAAGTTTAATTCATCTTTCACAATTGTTGGATACAAGGTAAAACCTTCTAGAGTATTTGTTGCTGTACCTAAGGTTGAAAATGCATCTAATGTAAATTCATCTAAATGTGCATAATATAAATCAGTTGTTGTAGAATGAAATCCGATTTTTACATCCTGGCCTTCATATGCAGATAGGTCATAGGTAAATCTAGTTGCACCTGTTTCAGTGTCTAGATTAGGTAACTGTAAATCACTTTCTAGAGTAGCTATAACACTATTATCAGCTGGATCAACCACTAAAAGATCAATTGATTCTATAAAAGTGGTATTTGTACTCCAACCTTTAAAATTAAACCCATCTGTTACACCATCTAACACAGTAATAACTGGAGAATATAAATAATCATCGTGAGCAGTAGAACCCCATGTTAACCTCCAATATATATTAAGAGTAGTAGAATTTTGTACTAGACCCCATGTATTTGCATCACCACCATTTACAACAGACCAACAAGAGGCATCAACAACAAGATCATTAGTGTCTAAAGTATCAAAATTATGAGATAAAGCTTCATCAGTACTATCACAATTGGTTGTGAAACTACCATACGTCCAATTACTTGTATCTCCGCCACCACAATCGGCACGTACATAAAAATCATATGCAGTATTTGCTGTAAGACCTGATACAGTCAGCGGATTCGATGTTGTTGATGTACCACTAGCCGTAGGTTCTCCTGAATCATATGCTTGTACTACATATTCCCATACAGTTTCAGTTCCTCCAGCTGTCCATGAGACAGTTGCAGTATTATTTGTTGCAGCATCTAAAGTTAAACCTGAAGGTAAAGAACATGAAGGACCTTCTGGAACAACTATCATAAATGATGCTTCCAACTCATCAGCTGGTGTTTCCCATGAACCATCGGTATCATTATCAGTCGAATCGTCTGGAGATTCTCCTCCATTATCTCCTATCACAGAACCATTATAGTCTGTTACAGATATTAGTGTACCATCCCAACCATCTGAAAAACGATCATAACAGTTTACATAATAAGTACCTGGTGCTAGTGATATATCTTCATTTATTAAACCCTGTCCATCACCATAGGTTTCATCTCCTTGGCCCCATACCTGAGTACCAGCACCGTCTACTTCAGTAGTAATACTTACCCACTTTTCGGTTGCATATAAGCCACCTGAAGTGGTAACATTTATAGTAGATTGGGAATTTGCATTAAAGCAAAAAGTTATTAAAAATAATAATAAAGTAATTTTTTTCATAAAATTTGGTTTTAGTTAGTTAGTTAGTTAGTTAACCTATGTAAATTTTAACGAATATACATTATTTATTTTATACAAGAAATAACTCTGTATAATAAAAGCTAAATAATGATTATTATTAAATATATCACACACAAAACAGGCTTTGATTAACAATAATCAAAACCTGTTTAAGTTTTATCGTAATATATCAGCTATTCTTCTATAAATTTATCCATGACAGCATCACTTACGCCCATATTAGAGAAACCTCCATCATGAAATAAGTTCTGTAAAGTTACTTTTTTTGTTAAATTCGAAAATAAAGAAATGGTATAGTCTGCACATTCTAATGCTGTAGCATTTCCTAAAGGAGACATTTTATCTGCATAGGCTAAAAACCCTTCAAACCCTTTTACACCAATACCTGCAGTAGTTGGTGTTGGAGATTGAGAAATGGTATTTACCCGTACTTTATGATCTCTTCCAAAGAAGTACCCAAAACTACGTGCAATACTCTCTAAATATGCTTTGTTGTCTGCCATATCATTATAATCTGGAAAAACACGTTGCGCAGCCATGTAGGTAAGTGCTACCACACTACCCCACTCATTCATAGCTTCTTTGTTATATAGCACATTCATTACTTTATGAAAAGATACAGCAGAAACATCCCACCCTTTGGTGGTGAAGTCATACTTAGGATCTGTATATAGCTTTCCTTTTCGTACGTTTACAGACATTCCAATAGAATGCAATACAAAGTCTATTTTACCTCCTAAAATCTCCATAGATTTTTCTACTAAATTTTCTAGGTCTTCCATAGAAGTTGCATCTGCAGGAATAATTTGAGATCCTGTTTTTGCTGCTAGGTCTTTAATAGTACCCATTCTCATGGCAATAGGTGCGTTTGTTAACACAAACTCTGCTCCTTCTTCATGTGCTCTTTCAGCAGTTTTCCAAGCAATAGAGTTTTCGTCTAAAGCTCCAAAAATAATTCCCTTTTTTCCTTTTAATAAATTATAAGACATCTCTTAAATTGTTAGTTTTTTGTTCGTGGGCAAATATAATCGTTTAATTTTTACCTTTCAATTTTTTAAATACCCAAAAACAAGAGTGCTCTTGTTTCTTAAGTTTAAAATTGCTTTGTTTAATTCAGTAATTCTCTGGCATGCGTTAGGGCACTGTCTGAAATATTTTTACCACTTAACATTTCTGCAATCTCAACAATTCTCTCATCTTCAGACAATTGTTTTAAACTAGTAGTGGTGGTATTGTTTAGCTCTTCTTTATACACTTTATAATGCTGATTTCCTTTGGCAGCAATCTGTGGCAAATGGGTAATGGTAATAACTTGCATTTGCTGGCTCATCTGAGACATGATATGCGCCATTTTATTAGAAATTTCTCCAGAAACACCGCTGTCTATTTCATCAAAGATAATGGTTGGTAACTGGCTGTTTTCAGACATTACTTTTTTAATAGCCAACATAATACGAGACAATTCTCCACCAGAAGCTACTTTTTTTAACTCACCAAATTGCCCTCCTTTATTGGCTGAAAACAAAAATGATAAAACATCTTTTCCGTTTTTGTAATACTGTTCAGTTATGTTATTTTGTATTTGAAAACGAGCATGAGACATTCCTAAATTGTCTAATATGGCTTCTAATTGTTTTGAGACAGTTGGAATAATTCTTTTTCTAGCTTCAGATATTTTTAAAGCAATAGCATCTAATTTGTTTGCTATTTCTGTTACAATAGTTTCTTGGTCTAATAAGCGTTGTTCTGCGTTTTCTACAGTACTTACTTTTGTAGACAACTCCTCTAGAATTAGTAATAATGCTGAAATAGAATTAACATAGTGTTTTTTTTGTAAGTTATAGATTAACTGCAAACGGTCATTTAACTGTGTTGCTTCTAATGGGTTAAAATCTACCTGTTCGTTGGCAGATTCTAGTTCACTAACAATATCATCTAATTCAATTTTTACACTAGAAATTCTTTCTGAGAGTTCTTGGTATTCTTTTGAATACGGAGCAATTTTAGTTAATTTATTTTCTAATGAATATAGAAGGTTTTGAATACCAATAGTATCATCAGTTGTTAGTTGAAGTGCTTCAGATAAATTTTGTTTAATTTCTTCTACATTATTTATTTTCTCTAATTTCTCCTCCAGCGCCTCTTGTTCATCTTCTACAAGATTGGCCTCAAGCAACTCATTGTATAGGTGAGAATTATAATCGTACTGAAGATTAGCCTCTCGTTGAGCTTGTAAAATTTCTTCTAATTTCTTTTTCTCACTGGTATACTGTGTTAAACCTCTTTGATAAGAAGCAAGCTTGCTCTCATTATTTGCAAAAGCATCTAACAGCTGAAACTGAAACTGTTGGTCTGAGACTTGTAAGGTTTGATGCTGCGAATGAATGTCTATAAGCTTAGACCTTAAAGCTGTTAACACCGAAAGTGTTACAGGAGTATCATTTACAAAAGCTCTAGACTTTCCTGAAGGAAGAATTTCTCTTCTAATAATGGTATTTATTTCATAATCTATGTCTTCGGTTTCAAAAAAGTCTTGCAAATTGTATTTCTCTACAGATAAAATAGCCTCCACAATACACTTTCTAGTGGTGTTTTTTAAGGTAGATGAATCTGCTCTATTTCCTAAAACCAAGCCAAGCGCGCCTAATAAAATAGATTTTCCTGCTCCTGTTTCTCCAGTGATAATGGAAAGACCAGAAGAAAAATCAATGTGTAATTCATTGATTAAGGCATAATTTTTTATAGATATTGATGCTAGCAAATACTTAAGTTTTTAAAGAAATAAATGTAATTAATTTTTTGGATAATAAACCTCTTTACTGTGAAGATTAGCCCTGATTTTTTCTTTGCTATAGTACAATTCAAAAAATGTATCATTTGCCCAGTCTTCATATAAATTTCTATAAAAAACACTGTTGGGGTTTCCAGATTGTCCGGGAGAATTGGTTGCTTTAGAATTGTCCCAATCTTTTGTATCTATCACTACTCTAAAACTTGCACCAGAAGACTGACGTAAGTTTGAACCAGAAGAACCAGGTGTGTAGGAGTTTCCTCCTCTAGGATAGGTTTTAAAACTTACCATATCATAAATTGAATCATTCACAACATTTTCAAGTGGATGCTTTATTTTTATATGCTTATAATCTTTCTGCCCATATAGCCATAGATTTATATCTTTCCCAAACCTTGCTTCTAGCTCTTTCACAGAAGAAATAAAGGTGCTTTTTAAGAAGTTATCTCTTTCATTATTGGTGAGTTTGTTTAGATTTTCAATTATTTTAAATAGTTGAATTCTTAACAAGCCTTTTATAGTATCTGGCACATATTTTTTATGAAACTCTCTAATAATGGCTCTTTCCCAATTTACATAAATGGTTGCTTCAACAGAGGTAGTTGTGAGTTTATTATTCCAAGTAAGGAGCCTCTCAAAATATTTTTTGCTTATTGCATCTAAGGTGTTAGGATCTATCATTTTTATGAACTTCTCTGAAGGGTACGAATGATAATCTACTTGTAAGTCCATCATTTCTTGCATGGTAAACTTATGACTAGAGTTCTTAGAAAGCACCTCACTTACTCTATCTCCTCTGTAAGGATCTGACCATGAAAACCCAACAGCGTTCCAATGCTTATAAGATGCTGGTGTTACATTTTGATTGGCTGATGCAAAGAAATTCTCTGGAGGATTTACCACATGAGGCTTATCTGTAATAGGAAGATAGCCATCCCATTCGTAATTTCCATCACCTAGTACAGGCACCAATCCACTGTGTGTATTTCTGATGGGGGCTATGCCAACTGCCTGCCATCCAATAGTTCCGTTCTTATCTGCCCAGACCATATTTTCTCCAGGAATATGGCTATAATTACAAGCCTCTCTAAATTCTTCCCAAGATTGAGATTGATTCATACGTAAAGAAGCTAGGTATGGAGAGCCTCCTACCTCTAACCAACCACATTTTACAGCATATGCTCTATTTCTTTTTTCATCTACAAAAGTTACAGGACCATGAATAGAATAGCGTAACACTATCTCATGATTTTCTTTCCCTTTTACCAGAATAGTTTCTTTTATTTCTTTAAAATCTAACCATTCTCCCTTATGCCAGTACTGGTTTGAATTTTTAGGATTTATTTCATACACATACAAGTCTTCAGCATCGGTTCTAAAAACGGTTAGGCCCCAGGCTCCAAAGCCATTATGACCAATTGAAATTCCTGGAATTTCTGGCTCTCCTCCTCCAATAACATTCCAACCTGGCGCTACCAAATGAGTAATATATCTTAAAGATGGTGCAACAATACTTCTATGTGGATCATTTGCTAAAATAGGAGATCCGTTAAATGATTTTTTTCCTGAAATGGCCCAATTATTACTACCTATACTAAACTCATCTTCTAAATCTTCTATCTTTTCTGAAAATGCAATGGCAAGCGCTTCTTTTTTCTGAAACTTCTCTAGTAGATACTCTTTTTTAAATTTTATGGGTGTTCTATACGCATTATACAAACCCAATATATCTTGGTCTAAATCTTCTTTTCTAATTTTTTTATGGAGTTTTAAAGAAGGTTCTTTTGGATGAAGCCATAACAACTCTTTTACCTTGTCTTCACCAATCTTAGAAACTGCTCTCCCAATATTTAATTCTTGGCCAATATTTCCTAAAAGCCCCTGATGTCTAGAAATAACGTCTGCTGGTGTCCAAAACTCTGGTTGTATGTCTAGTAAGGTAAATTCTATGGGAAGTTTCTCTGGTTGGTTTTTTACTTCTTCTATATAGGCATTAACTCCTTGGGTATAAGAGCTAATAATTTCATAACCATCTTCATGATAATGATTTAATTCATCTTTTATATTTCCTCTAAATTTAAAGAGTCTGGTACCTATATCTCTTTTTAATTCAGATTCTCCAAAAATTTCAGCAACGGTTCCTGTGGCCTGTCTTCTCCAAATTTCAAATTGAAAAAGTCTGTCTTTAGCTGCTAAATACCCTTGCATAAAAAAAAGATCTTCCTGATTATTAGCATAAATATGATTAATACCGTGTTTATCTCTTAGAACTTCTACCTCCTCATTTAATTGTAATTGTTTTTTTGGAGTACAAGAGGTAAAAAAAATAAAGAATATAAGTATTGAACCTAAATAAATATGGTTCATTCCAATAAGACCTTCTTTGTTTAAAAGACGAAAAAAATGTGTATCATTCATAAGTGACTATAATTTTCTGGAAGATAATTATAATATCATGAAGATAAAAATAGCTAGTAAAAATAGAACAGCTAATTTAAACGAAAAGCTCGGTAGTCTTCCAAAAATACTATTCTATTGTAATAATTACAATCAGAGGCCTTACTGAATACCTAATTAATCTTACGCCACTTAGCACTGTTATTTGGAGAGATTTTTTGAAGTACTACTAGTAAACGCTGTTTACTTCGGGTATTGGGACCATCTGAATAAAGATTTACAATTTCGTCTGCTTTTGCATCAAAAAATAGTCTTAGCAAAGGATTTCCAATCACTTTATTGTACAACCTATCTAAAGAGATGAGAGAATTTTCTATGGCTGCCTTTCCTTTTGTGTTATTTTCTGCCATTTCATCAAAGCCATTTCTATGATACTCATACATGGTAGTTCTAAACTGTTTTAAACCGGGTGATAATAAATTATCTATAATTTGAAATCTGTTCTGAACACCTACTTGATTAGACCATGCCGAAAGGCCACTTTGCTGAGCTTGCAGTGTTACATTTTCTGCTTCCTTTAAATAAGTATCTCCACCATTTAAAGCAAAAGTATCTGCATCTACTCCTAAAATTACATATACATAAAATGTAATCATAGAAATTAAATTAGAATCAAATCTGGTTGGATTGTAGATGAACTGATCAAATTCATTATACTTAAAATTAAAATCGTTGTCTCTAATATTTAAAATGGGTGCTTCATAAGAAGTGCCATACACAGGCCTAGTAGACTGTATTTGAATAGAACCTTCAAAAGTATTATTGTCTCTTTTTGTAATGATAATATTAATGGCACAATTAATACGTTCTTGTGCTTTTACTGTTTTATCTGTCCATTTTTTTTGATTCACAAACTCTGATATAGCTGTTTCTAAGGTTGTAAAAACCTGTCTATTTGAACCGCGTATTTGATCAAAATTAATGGAAACCTGACAATTTAATTCTTGCGAACTAATTGATATTGATGATAAAAAAATAAAAATTACAAGAATACTACGCATCTATTTTTTTTAATATTTCATTCATTATGTCTATAGCTACCTCAGGTTTTGATTTAAGTTCAAAAGTTACTTGATGTGTATCTTTATCTATAAACGTAACCTTATTGGTGTCTGTTGCAAACCCTGCGCCTTTGTCTTTTAACGAATTTAAAACAATGGCATCTAAATTCTTTTGTTCTAATTTAGCCAATGCATTGGCTAACTCATTATTAGTTTCTAGGGCAAAGCCAACTAGAAATTGTTCTTTTTTAATACGTCCTAAAGATGCTAAAATATCTTTGGTAGGTTCTAATTCAATATCTAACGTAGCATCCTTCTTTTTTATTTTCTCAGTAAGCACATTTTTTGGTCTATAATCTGCAACTGCAGCAGATAAAATAGCAATGGCAACCTCAGAAAATTGTTCATGACAGGCTATATACATTTCTTCTGCACTCACAACATCTATTCTATGAATAGAGGCATGGTCTACCTTTTCATTACTTGGGCCGGCTACTAGAAACACTTTAGCACCCATATTTGCGGCAGCCTTAGCAATTTCAAAACCCATTTTCCCTGAAGAATGATTTCCTATAAAACGAACAGGATCTATGGCCTCATAAGTTGGCCCTGCAGTAATGAGTACTTTTTTTCCATATAAAGGCAGGCTAGACAGAATATCGTTTTCCATAAAAGAAACAATGTCTTGGGGTTCTGCCATTCTTCCTTCACCAACCAAACCACTTGCCAATTCACCACGAGTTGCAGGAATCATCTTATTTCCAAAAGCTTGAAGCCTTTCTAAGCTAGTTACAGTTGAAGGATGAATGTACATATCTAAATCCATTGCTGGCGCAAAATATACAGGACATTTTGCAGATAGGTAGGTGGCTATTAATAAATTATCGCAGGTACCGTTGGTCATTTTAGACAAGGTATTTGCCGTTGCTGGTGCAATAAGCATATAATCTGCCCATAGGCCTAAATCTACATGATTATTCCACAATTCATTTTCTTCTTCCTTATCGTAAAAGGTAGAATGAACTGGGTTTTTAGAAAGTGTAGATAAGGTAAGAGGTGTAATAAAATCTTTTGAGGCAGGTGTCATAATAACTTGAACTTCTGCCCCAGATTTTATAAGTAAACGAACCAAACTGGCTGTTTTATAAGCGGCTATTCCGGCAGTAATGCCTAAGAGAATTTTTTTGCCGCTTACAATAGACATTATTCTGTCTCTGGAGTTCTATGGTATACTTTACCTTCTAACCATTCTTCAACAGCAATTGCTGTAGGTTTTGGTAATTTTTCATAAAACTTAGATACTTCTATTTGTTCTTTGTTTTCGAAAACTTCTTCCAAACTATCGTTGTAAGTAGCAAACTCTTCTAATTTTTCAACTAATTCTGTTTTTAAATCAGTATTAATTTGAACTGCTCTTTTTGAAATGATAGAGATTGCCTCATAGATATTCTCTGTTTGAGACTCTATAATGTCTTTATCATAGGTAACCGTAGTTACAGGAGCTTTTGTTTCTTTATAATTCATAATTAACTCTTTACTAACTGTTTTTGTTCGTTTTTTATCTCTGATAACAACTTATCTGAATCTTTTAAAAATTTAGACTCTGGGAAGTTTCTTATTAACTTATCATAGGCTGCAAATGCATCCTTGATTCTTGTTGGTTTTTTTCTTTCTGTACTTACAATCACTAAATCATGATAGGCTTTAAATCTATAATATAAGGCTTCTTCTTTTAATTCTGATCCTAAATAATCATTTATTAGATTGTCAAAAGCTACAATGGCAGATTTATAATTTCTAAAGTCTGTTAGAGCTGTTTTATAATAGGTTTTACCAATTTCAAAAGCTTTTGTCTCTAACTTAAGTTGAAGTTCTCTATAATGCTGGTTTGCTTCAACAACTCTTTCAGAATCTGGGTATTCGTCTATAAACATCTGAAAGGCTACTAGCGCTTTGTTGGTGTCTAATTGATCTAAACTAAAAATAGGTGAAGCTAACTTATAACTATATGCAGATAAAAAAGCGCCTTCTTCTTTCTTAGAACTATTTGGATAATTTTTTGTAAATCTATCAAAATAATAGGCGGCTGTTGCATAATTTTTTTCGTTAAAATTAGACTGCGCTACCATAAATTGAATACGCTCCATTTGAGGTTTTCCTCTGTAAGAAGGCGTTACTAATTCAAATAACCTTAGAGCTTTACTATACTCTTTGGCTTCGTATTTTTTTACGGCTAACTTATATCTTTCTAACATGGTACCCTTTCCAGCGATACGTTGGTACTCTCCACAAGAATTTAATAGTAGAGATACAGAAAAAATTAGTGCTAAAATGTTGATTTTTCGCATTTGGCAAAAATAAGGTATTTAAATGGATTACTAAAACGCTTTTTTATATTTAGATTCCTATGTTTCGGAAACTTTTATCCCAATTTTTAATACTAAACTTCTTTTTAAGGGTAAAGGAGTTTTGTCTTTAATTTTATGAGTTAAAAAAGCCATGATTTTTACTTGATTATTACTAGACTTTTAAATCTTTCATAACCACTGCAAGAAAGCACAAAAAGTCTTAATTGAAAACTAATAAATTATTAAAAGTTTGTTAATTTGATTCTGGTGCTGCTTGAGGGCCAATAAGCCTTTTTACATCGTTATCAAACAAGTACAAACCACCTTTATCGTCTCCAATTAGATTAATTTTATCTAAAATATTTCTGGCAAGTGCTTCTTCTTCAATTTGCTCAGAAACATACCATTGTAAGAAATTATGAGTTGCATAATCTTTTTGCTGTAGGGTAATGTCTACCAAGTCATTAATAGATTTAGAAACTTTTACTTCATGCTCAAATAAATTTTGAAACATTTCTTTGAAAGAACCAAATTCTGCTGGTGGTGCGTTTAAGTGAGATACTTTTGCGTGTCCGCCACGTTCATTAATAAATTTCACAAGTTTTAACATGTGTTCTCTTTCTTCATCTGAATGTGCATACATAAAAGTAGCTACTCCTTCAAAACCCAAAGTTTCTGCCCAAGAAGCCATGGCTAAATATACTTGTGATGATGCTGCTTCTACCGTTATTTGTTTATTTAAAGCATCTTCAATAATTTTTGATAACATAGTTCTATTCTAAATTCTTTACAAAATTAACAATTTCTTTTTGAAGTTCCTCAGATGCTTTCACCAAAGGCAATCTTACTTCGTCTTTGGTAAGATGTAAGGCTTGAAGTACTGCTTTAATTCCTGCAGGATTATTTTCGGAAAATATTAGACTGATAACCTCCATTAATTTAAAATGAATTTCATAAGCATCTTTATTATTTCCTTGCAATCCTAGATTAATTAAAGTTGAAAATTCTTTAGGAAACGCTTGTCCTATAACAGAAATTACACCAGAAGCACCAGCCAAAACAACATTTAAAGCCAAATCATCATCTCCAGATATAATTAAAAAATCTTTGGGTTTATTTTTAATTAACTCTAAGTATTGTTGTACGTTATTTCCTGCTTCTTTTACAGCTATAATATTAGAAAAGTCTGTTGCTAAACGAATTGTTGTAGAAGACTCCATGTTTTTGGAAGTTCTTCCTGGAACATTGTATACAATAATTGGTTTGGGGCTTGCCAACGCTATGGCTTTAAAATGCTGATAGAACCCTTCTTGGGTTGGTTTGCTATAATAAGGAGCCACAGATAAAATAGCATCTATAAGTGATAGGTCTTCTGATTGAATTTCTTCAATAACTGCAGCAGTATTGTTTCCTCCAATTCCTAAAACCAAAGGCAGCCTTCCTTGGTTTATGGAAGCAACAACTTCAATAATTTTTTTTCTTTCTTCTTTTGAAACGGTAGGGCTCTCTCCAGTTGTTCCATTAATTACTAGGTAATTAATACCGTTAACAATATTAAATTCTACTAGTTTTGCCAAGGCCACAAAATCAACAGACTTATCTGTATTAAAAGGTGTGACAAGGGCAACTCCTGTTCCTGTAAATTTCTGCATACAACCAGTATTTTATTTTGTGTAAAAATACATTATTCAATAGAGTTTTTGCTGTCTAATTAGCTAATAAGTCTAAATTTTACCCATTCATAGACTTTGTTAAATTTTAAACAATGTAGTGATGTAAACTTTTTTTAATTAAAATTTGTGAAGAATTTCTAGGTATTTTTTCATTTCATCAAAGAATAGGTCTACTTGGTTAATATCGCAAGCAATATCTAGATCAAAAAAACCGGTACTTGCTTCAGAAAAACCAACTTTAAAGACGGCTTCAGAAGAAGCTTCTACATATTCTAAAAAAATATTTTTTTTAGCATAGAAGCAAATTAACAAATCAAATGGCTCTTCTAGAAAACTTTTCAAACTAGTATCTAGAATATCTCCTTTCCAATTAAAATCTTTTTCAGAAAAATGCTTGTACGATTTTTGATCATGTTTAGAAAACTTTCTATAACTGTATATTTTTGGGTTTCTACGTTGTAATTTTTGAATTAAAATCTGAGAGAAATCATGATCTTTAGAAAAATGATCTAAAGTAATAATACCCACCGTTTTAATTTTTTGAGATGATTCATCGCTTAAAGAAGACCGTGTTTGAGAAAACTTACCAATCTTTTTTTTAATAAAGTGATGTTTTAATTTCGCTGTTAGCATAGATTCAATGGTACAAAAAAACTATCTTGTCCTCACAAATATAATTAAAACGAATTGTGTTCTTATGAAAAAACTCTGGATTCTTTTCCTGTTCATCTTCCTGTCTATCGCATGTAAAAACAGCTCTTATGAAGTTTCTAAAATTAAGGCAACACAAATTACTCTCAATGCTGAGATAAAACAAGACAGTACTATTATACAAGTCTTTCAACCCTATAAAGATAAAATGACTGAAGAAATTACCAAGTCTCTTTCTTATGCTCCTTTGCAATTAGAAAGAACAGACGGAAATCTTCAAAGCACACTTGGAAATTTAATTGCCGATTTATCTTACCTAAAAGCCAACGAACTTTTTAAGAAAAAAACTGGAAATACTGTTGATTTCTCGATGTCTAATTATGGCGGAATCAGAGCTGCTATTATGAAAGGTGAGGTAACAGTTTCTAATGCTTTTGAGTTAATGCCTTTTGATAATACGCTTGTTGTAGTAGAGCTTAGTGCTAAAAAAATTGAGGCATTATTTGCATATTTTATAGCTAAAAAAAGAGCACATCCGCTATCTAGACAGGTTGAATTGAAAATAAAAAATGACGGATACAGCCTACGAATCAATGGAAAACCCCTCTCCAAAGACAACACCTATTTTGTAGCTACTTCTAATTATTTACAAAAAGGAGGTGACGGCATGAACTTTTTTGAAAACCCTATAAGTTTGTATGATAGTAATTATTTAATTCGCGATGCAATTGTAGACTATTTTAAAAGTAAAGACACTTTAACGGCTGTTTTAGACAATCGGGTACTTATTACCAACTAAACAATGGTAAAATAAACAGCTTAAAATTCTATGTAAAATGAAGAGAAGAAAATTTATTAAACAAACCTCCGCTGGAGTTGCCCTTGCTAGTTTAGGCGCGCTTTCTTTTAACTCTTGTAAAACATCACAAAAACACATCACCATTCTTCACACCAATGATACTCATAGCCAAATAGAACCTTTTGATGCAGATCATCACAGATATGCCAACAAAGGAGGTGTGGCTAGAAGAGCTATTATGGTAGAAAAAGTGAGAAAAGAAAACCCAAACACCCTGTTATTAGATGCTGGTGATATTTTTCAGGGAACTCCTTATTTTAATTATTTTGGTGGTGAAATAGAGTTTAAACTCATGAGCATGTTAAAGTATGATGCTGCCACCTTAGGAAATCATGATTTTGACAATTCTATAGAGGGTTTTCATAAACAACTACCCAATGCTTCATTTGATTTTGTTTGTGCTAATTACGATTTTAAAAACACGGTCTTAGACACCTTGGTAAAACCTTATAAAATTTTCTTTAAAGACGGTATTAAAATTGGAATTTTTGGACTAGGAATAGAATTACTACATCTTGTAAGTCCAGATTTGTATAAAGAAACCAAGTACCTAGATCCCATTGAAATTGCTCAAGACATTTCTAGAGATTTAAAAGAAAAAGAAGCCTGCGATTTGGTAATATGCCTGTCTCATTTGGGATATAATTACAAGAATTCTGATAAAATATCGGATTTAAAATTGGCTGCTGCTACAAAAAATATTGATTTAATTATTGGAGGGCATACCCATACCTTTTTACCAAAACCAACTTTGGTGAAAAATGCATCTGATGAAAACGTATTGGTAAATCAGGTAGGTGCTTACGGAATTAATTTGGGAAGAGTAGACTTTTATTTTGATGAACAGCATCTAGAAGAAACATCTAACAAAACAATTATTTTATGAGCCTATAAATTCTCAAAATAATTACAAAAATAATGGCTTAACCAATCATCTCAATAAAATCATCTTCGTTAATAATAGCTACTCCTAAATCTTCTGCTTTTGTTTTTTTACTAGGTCCCATTTTGTCTCCTGCCACAACGTAGGTTGTTTTTTTTGAAATAGCAGCACTTACTTTACCTCCATTATCTTCAATGGCTTTTTTAAGCTCGTTTCTAGTCATTTTATAAAAAACTCCAGACACTACAAATACCTTTCCCTGAAGTTTGTCTGTTTGCCCTAGTAAATCTTCTTCAGAAACTTGCAATTGTACCCCGTGGTATTGTAATCTATTAATTAACTGCATATTTCCTAAATCATTAGAAAACTCTAGAATACTTTCCGCAATTCTGTCGCCAATTTCATCAACAGCAATTAAAGCTTCTAAATTGGCTGTCATTAAATTATCTATAGATTTAAAATGCTTGGCTAGTTTTTTTGCCACCGTTTCTCCAACAAATCTTATTCCTAAAGCAAACAGTACTTTTTCAAACGGAATTTCTTTTGAATTTTTAATTCCATCAATCATATTTTGAGCAGATTTTTCTGCCATTCGCTCTAAAGGAATCACTTGAGCTACTTGTAAATCATAGAGGTCTGCATAATTTTCAATGAGGCCTTCTTTGCGTAATAAATCTACTGTTTCACCTCCTAAACCATCTATATCCATGGCTTTTCTGCTAATAAAGTGCTGAATTCTTCCAGTAATTTGTGGAGCACAACCATAGGTGTTAGGGCAATAATGCTTTGCATCACCAGCAGTTCTTACCAAGGCTGTATGACATTCCGGACAGTGGGTTGCATACCTAGTTGACTGAGAATACTCCTGTCTTTTAGAAAAGTCTACGGCAATAATTTTTGGAATAATTTCGCCACCTTTTTCAACAAAAACAGTATCATGAACTCTAATATCTAATTTTTCTATTTGATCTGCATTGTGCAAAGAGGCTCTTTTTACAGTAGTTCCTGCCAATTGCACAGGTGCTAAATTTGCCACTGGCGTAATGGCACCAGTTCTTCCAACTTGGTAAGTAATTTCTTGAAGCACAGTAGCTACTTGTGCCGCTTTAAACTTATAAGCAATTGCCCAACGCGGAGATTTGGCAGTATATCCTAACTCTTCTTGCTGCTGTAAATTGTTTACTTTAATAACAACACCGTCTGTTTCATAGGGTAATTGATGACGTTTTAAATCCCAATCATTTACAAAATTAAATACGTCTTCTATAGACCTAGCTAATAAGATGGTCTTTGGTACTTTAAACCCTGCTTTTCTTGCGGCTCGTAGGCTTTCAAAATGAGTAGTATAAGTTCGTTCATTGGTAACTACCTGATACAACAAACAATCTAAGGGTCTTTTTGCTACCTCTGCACTGTCTTGAAGTTTTAAACTTCCGCTGGCTGTATTTCTTGGGTTTCTGTAGGTTTCTTCTCCGTTTTCTAAACGTTCTTGATTCATTTTATGAAACCCCTCTAGTGGTAAAATAATTTCACCTCTCATCTCAAAGTTTGTGAGAAAGTCAGAGGGTAATGTTAACGGAATAGATTTAATGGTTCTAATGTTTGAAGTAACTTCATCACCCTGAAAACCATCACCACGAGTAACCGCTTTTATAAACTCACCATTTTCATAGGTGAGGTTAATAGAAGCTCCGTCATATTTTAGCTCACAGGTATATTCTATAACTTCTGTACCCAAATTTTTTTGGAGTCTTTTTTCCCAATCTAATAAATCTTCTTTAGAATAGGAATTGTCTAAAGAATACATTCTGTTTTTATGTAGTAGGGTTTGAAAGTTTTTTGTAATGCTACCGCCAACTCTTTGAGAAGGAGAATTTACATCGTAAAATTCTGGATGAGCAGCTTCTAATGCTTCTAATTCTTTTAGTTTTATATCAAAATCATAATCAGATATAGTAGCGTTGTCTAAAACGTAATAATGATGGTTATGATGATTAAGCGCTTCACGTAAAGAATTAATTTGCTGCTGTACAGAATTCATGGATACTAAAAATTTGATTGGTTAAAAATAATCAAAAGAAAACCCGAAACAAAGATGTTTCGGGTTAAAAAAGTTATGAAGTTATCAACTATTAATAGTAGGTAAACCTTCTTACTTTAGCAATATACTTTGCCAAACGAATTACCTGATGGCTATACCCATATTCATTGTCGTACCAAACATATAAAACAACAGTATCTCCGTCTGTAATGGTGGCTTTGCTATCAAAAATAGATGGAGCAGTTGTTCCAATAATATCAGAAGAAACCAACTCGGCGTCTAAAGAATATTGAATTTGCTCTACCAAGGCCCCTTCTAAGGCATTGTGTTTCATTATTGCATTAATAGCATCAGTAGTTATTTCTGAACCTAATTTAAGATGTAGGATGGCCAAAGAACCGTTGGGTACAGGAACACGAATTGCATTGGATGTTAACTTTCCTTTTAATGCAGGCAATGCTTTTGCCACCGCTTTTCCAGCACCTGTTTCTGTAATAACCATATTTAATGCTGCAGCTCTACCCCTACGGTTTTTACTGTGCATATTGTCTACTAAATTTTGGTCGTTTGTATATGCATGAATGGTTTCTAAATGCCCTTTCATAATCCCATAATTATCTTCCAGTACTTTTAAAACAGGTGTAATTGCATTGGTAGTACAGGAGGCTGCTGAGAAGATATCTACAGTATCTGGATGGTGATTTTTATGATTAACACCATGAACAATATTTGGAATCCCTTTTGCTGGAGCTGTTAATAATACTTTACTTGCTCCTGTAGCTTTTAAATGTCTACTAAGCGCTTCTTTATCTCTAAAAGCTCCAGTATTATCTATTATTAAGGCATCATGAATACCGTAAGCTGTATAATCTATTTCTTCAGGTGCATTGGCAGCTATCATGGTAACTGTAGTACCATTAATAATTAATGCGTTGTTTTCTATATCTGTTTGAACCGTTCCTAAAAAATCTCCATGAACAGAATCTATGCGTAATAGAGAAGCTCTTTTTTCTAGCACATTTTCAGTAATAAGCCCTCTGGTAACTACTGCTCTTAAACGCAGTTGAGACCCTTTTCCCATTTTAGACATGAGCTCTCTAGCTAGCAACCTTCCTATTCTACCAAAACCATACAACACAACATCTTTAGGCTGAATGTCTTTTGCAATGGTGGCGTCTTTTAATTGATGCCTAACAAAGGCAACTTTATCTTTGCTTCCATTGGCGTCTAAATAGTATTCATAGGCCAATTTACCAATGTCTAATTTAGACGATGGTAATTTAATTTCCTGAATTGCTTTGGCAATGTCTAAGGCATCATCAATAGAAATTGGCTTGGCAACAAACTCTTTTGCATAGTTGATGAGATTTAATATCTCACTTGCTCGTTTGTCTACTAAAGTGTTTCTAAATAGCACCAACTCAATAGATTTATCATACCATAAATCATTAATAATATTGATAAATTCTGTAGTTGCTCTTCTTGTTTTAGCTTGGGTAATAACTTCTTTTTCGTAATTTTTTGCTTTTGACATATCTGTTTGTCTTACCGTTAAATTTGTGCAAAAGTATTTCTTTTTTTTACAATACGAAATCGATTTCGTTTAAATTTATTAATAAACTTTTGACGCTACAATAGAATGATCTACTGATGAGAGTACAGCAGTCTTTATCTAGTTAATCAAAAGATTTAGACTGCTGCAAAAAACAGAAAATACTAAAAGAAGTAGGCCCCTATTTCGCCATTTAAATCAATCATTTTTACTTTTACACGATACCCATTTCTAGACAAACCATCAAGTAATGCAACTGCTTCAGAAGCCGATGTTATTTTTTGATCGTTAATTTCTGTGATCACATAGCCCACCAAACTAGATGAATTTGATCCACTAGAAGCTTCTCTAATTATTTTTGCACCTAGAGCGTCGTCTTGAAATTCAAGACCGTATGATCTAGATATAAAGCGTTCTATTCTTTTAATTAATTGAATGTTTTTAGTAAGTACTTCTCCTTCTC
>OJIO01000605.1_pt1 | contig 21435 bp, 14 predicted proteins | sample 1595621 | NCBI WGS metagenome assembly OJIO01 (sample SAMN05416776, study PRJEB24817) | seawater metagenome | isolation source: Sea water | place: Canada:Atlantic | collected 2013-07
GTGTATAAGAGACAGTTGCAGCCCATTTAATGGTAATTACTTTTTATATGAGAAGTAAATTATGGCCATTCAAAAAAGCAGAAAATCCTGATGTAAGAACAACAGACGACCATTTTTTAATGGCTGTTGATACTGCACATCATGATATAGACAAAATGTCTAAGTTCTTGCAAGATACAGGAGCTGTTGAAATTAGTATAGTAGAATCTGATGATGATCATTAATATGAAAAAGATACTCCACATAAGTATTGCTTTAATAGCATTGATAGTATTGGTTTCTTGCGGAGGCGACACCAAGCCTAGCTACCAATATATGCCAAACATGTATGAGCCTGTAGGATATGAAACCTATGGTGAGTACGAAGTTTTCCCTGGAGGGCAAGAAGCAATGTTACCAGTTTTGGGAACCGTACCAAGAGGATACGCTCCCTATGATTATCCAGACACAACAAAAGGCTCAGATGCTGCCAAAAAAGATTTGAAAAACCCATTAGAGGTTACTCAAAAAAACTTGGACGCTGGTAAGAATTTGTACACGATTTTCTGTGCTGTTTGTCACGGAGATAAAGGAGATGGAAATGGAATTTTAATGCAGCGTGAAAAGATATTAGGAATTCCTAGTTATGCTGCACCTGGAAGATTAATTACCCCAGGTGGTGTGTATCATGTACAGATGTATGGCTTAAACTCTATGGGATCTTATGCATCTCAGACCAATGAGTTAGAACGTTGGCAAATTACCCAGCATGTGATGAACTTAAAAGCAACATTAGAAGGAACTGCGCTTTTAGTACCTGAGGTTGTAGATGAGTCTGAGGCTGAACAAAACCACAACGAACAAACACACTAACAAAAGAACAATAGAATAGCTTAGATATGAATTATACGCTACCTAATAAACTTAAATTATTTGCTATCATATTGATGGTGCTTGGTGCTGTTGGTATTGGTGCAGGATTTTTGTCTGCTCCAGGATCTACTGCAGAGGTAAAACAAATGATGGCGGCACATGGTGATGATCACGGTGAGGCCTCTAACGAGAGTCACGACACAATCAAAGATAGCCATGGTGATGCTGCTCATGGAGCCTCTCATGACGCTGCGCACGAGCAGAAACACCTAGAGCATACCTTACATCAACTACAAAACAGACCTTGGTCTGCCTTGTATGTTGCTTGTTTCTTTTTCTTTATGATTGCACTTGGAGCCTTGGCTTTTTATGCAGTAAATTTTGCTGCTCAGGCCGGTTGGTCTCCAGTACTTTTTAGAGTAATGGAAGCCATTACGGCATATTTAGTGCCTGGTGGAATCATTATGTTTGTTTTGTTAGGTTTATCAGGATTCCATATCAACCATCTATTTGTATGGGCAGATCCAGAGGTTGTTGCACATGATGTACTTCTTCAAGGTAAAGCTGGTTGGCTTAACGGAACATGGATGCTAATAAGAGCTGCTATATTTTTAGGGGGTTGGATTACTTACCGTCACTTTGCAGTTAAGTTTTCTCGTGCAGGTGATACCGCAAAAGAAAATGACTACAGTAACTTTAAAAAGACCTTCAGAATTTCAGCTGGGTTCTTAGTATTCTTTTTATACACAGAGTCTATGATGTCTTGGGATTGGATCATGAGCTTTGACCCGCACTGGTTCTCAACTTTGTTTGGTTGGTACGTTCTTGCTGGAATGATGGTGTGTGCCATCACAACAATTGCTCTGGTTACAATATTTTTAAAATCTCAGGGATACCTTGAAATCGTAAATGACAGTCACATCCATGATTTGGCAAAGTTTATGTTTGGCTTTAGTATTTTCTGGACCTACTTATGGTTCTCTCAATTTATGTTGATTTGGTACGCAAACATACCTGAAGAGGTTACCTATTTCATGACGCGTATAGAAGATTTTAACCTGCCATTCTTTGGTATGTTGGCAATGAACTTTTTATTCCCGCTATTGCTGTTAATGAACAGTGATTACAAACGTGTTAATTGGTTTGTAGTACTAACAGGTATTGTAATACTTGTAGGACATTATATAGATATTTTTGTGATGGTTATGCCTGGAACAGTTGGAAAAAGCTGGTTTATAGGAATACCAGAAATAGGGTCTATTTTATTTTTCTTAGGTCTTTTTATTCTTGTTGTTTTTACAGCATTAACAAAAGCGCCTTTAGTGTTGAAAAACAACCCTTTCATGAAAGAAAGTAAAAATTATCATTATTAATTATTTAGAAGACCAATAACGATGACCGCATTTTTAATTGTATTAGTAATTATTCTCTTCGGAATCACTGTATTACAGATGGGTAAGATTTTTGGAATGTCAAAAACCCCGGAACAGTTAGGTGAATCTTCAGAGATTGCTTCAGACAAAGACAACAATATCAACGGATGGTTGATGCTAATGTTTGTGTTTGTTACCTATGCTATATTAATTGTTTCATTCTGGAAATGGGGAGAGGTTTTATTACCTAAAGCCGCTTCAGAGCATGGACAAGGAATTGACGATTTATGGTTAATTTCTATGGTACTTATTTTCTTTGTAGGGTTTATTACACTTTGGTTGTTAAGCTATTTTGCTTTCAAATACAGAGGAAATAAAAATAGGCGCGCTTTGTATTTCGCAGACAATGATAAGTTAGAGTTTATCTGGACCGTAATTCCTGTAATTGTTTTAGCAGGACTTATTATCTATGGTCTATTTACCTGGACAGACATCATGAATGTTAGTGAAGATGATGATCCAATGATTGTTGAGTTGTACGCCTATCAGTTTGATTGGAGAGCTCGTTACAGTGGTGAAGATAACACACTGGGTGAGGCCAATGTACGTCTAATTGAAGGAGCAAACCAATTGGGTGTAGACACCTCAGACCCTAACGCACAGGATGATGTTGTTGTTAATGAACTTCACTTACCCCTGGGTAGAAAAATATTATTTAAAATGCGTTCTCAGGATGTACTTCACTCTGCGTACATGCCACACTTTAGAGCGCAAATGAATTGTGTTCCTGGTATGATTACACAATTTGCATTTACGCCCTCTGTAACCACAGAGCAAATGAGATTGGATGAAGAGGTTATGGGTAAAGTAAGCAGAATTAATACCATTCGAAGAAAAAATTCTTTAGAATTAATGGCTAAAGGCGAAGAAGCATTGGAGCCTTACGAGTTTGATTACCTATTGCTTTGTAACAAGATTTGTGGTACCAATCACTACAACATGCAAATGAAAATTATTGTTGAAACTCAAGAAGAGTATGACGCTTGGATTGCACAACAAGCAACCATTGCTACATCCCTAAATAAATAAAAAAACGAGCTAAGATATGTCAGCACACGCAGAAGAACACGCAGTAGATGATCACGGGCATCATCATAAAGAGACATTTGTAACTAAATATATTTTTAGTACAGACCATAAAATGATTTCTAAGCAATACCTTATAACAGGTTTGTTTATGGGTATTATTGGTATTGCGATGTCAATTTTGATGAGAATGCAGCTTGCTTGGCCAGAAGAGCCATTTGTAATATTTGAAATGTTACTGGGTAAATGGGCAGAAGGTGGCGTTATGGACCCTAGTGTATATCTTGCACTGGTTACCATTCACGGAACTATCATGGTTTTCTTTGTATTAACCGCCGGTCTTAGTGGTACTTTTAGTAACCTACTTATTCCATTGCAAATTGGGGCAAGAGATATGGCATCAGGATTCCTAAATATGGTTTCTTATTGGTTGTTTTTCTTATCAAGTTTAATCATGGTTATGTCCTTATTTGTTGAAGCAGGACCTGCTTCTGCAGGTTGGACTATATACCCACCACTTAGTGCGTTGCCTCAGGCAATTCCAGGTTCTGGTGCTGGTATGACGCTGTGGCTTGTCTCTATGGCAATATTCATTGCATCTTCTTTGCTAGGGTCTTTAAATTATGTGGTAACAGTTATAAACTTAAGAACAAAAGGAATGCGTATGACGCGTCTTCCTCTTACTATATGGGCGTTCTTTGTAACAGCTATTATTGGTATTGTATCTTTCCCTGTGCTTTTATCTGCAGCGCTTATGCTTATTATGGATAGAAGTTTTGGTACTTCTTTCTTCTTGTCAGACATTTTTATTGCCGGAGAGGTATTGCATAACCAAGGAGGGTCACCAGTATTATTTGAACACTTATTTTGGTTCTTAGGCCACCCTGAGGTGTATATTGTTATACTACCTGCCATGGGTATGGTCTCAGAAATATTAGCTACAAATTCTCGTAAGCCAGTGTTTGGTTACAGAGCCATGGTTGCTTCAATTCTAGCCATTGCATTTCTGTCAACCATTGTATGGGGTCACCATATGTTTATCTCTGGTATGAATCCATTTTTAGGATCTGTATTTACTTTTACAACTCTATTAATTGCCATTCCATCTGCGGTAAAATCTTTTAACTGGATTACAACTCTCTGGAGGGGGAATTTGCAGATGAATCCTGCCATGTTATTTTCTATTGGTTTTGTGTCAACATTTATCACTGGAGGATTAACGGGTATTATCTTAGGAGATAGTGCACTAGATATTAATGTTCATGATACGTATTTTGTAGTGGCTCACTTTCACCTAGTGATGGGTATATCTGCATTGTATGGTTTATTTGCTGGTGTATACCACTGGTTCCCAAAAATGTTTGAGGGACGCATGCTCAATAAAAACTTAGGCTTTGTTCATTTCTGGATTACTGTTATTGGCGCATATGGAGTATTCTTCCCAATGCACTTTATAGGTATGGCAGGACTACCTAGACGTTACTATACAAACACTGCTTTTCCTTATTTTGATGATCTAGCAGATGTAAATGTTGTGATAACCATTTTTGCTATCATAACTGCAGGAGCACAAATAGTATTTTTATACAACTTCATTCACTCTATGTATTATGGAAAGAAAGGGCCTAAAAACCCATGGAATTCTACAACACTAGAATGGACCGCTGAGGTAAAACACATTCATGGTAACTGGGATGGTCCTCTTCCAGAGGTACATCGTTGGCCTTATGATTATAGTAAGCCAAATAGCGATGATACAGATTACATGATTCCTGGTCAAGATTTTATACCACAAGATGTACCAATGATGGAAAACGAAGAAGAGTTACATCATTAAATATTAGACTATAAAAAAAGCCCTTTCTGTTTAGAAAGGGCTTTTTTTTGGACTATAAAGAGGTTAAAATCTTAACGGGCCTTATGCAGAATTTCTACTTGCATTAATATTTCCGAATAAAGAGCGCATCACCAACTTCTGGTAAATAGCAATTTTAGCGACATCTTTAACAGGTTCTTTCTCTAGCTCCTGAATTTTCTTTAATGCAAATTGCTGTATGGTTAACAGGGGCAACACAATAGACTCCCTGACGGCAATAGAGGCTTTTCCTGCTGGTTCTTCTTCCATAAGTTGTGAGTATCCAGTGAGTTTTAAAAGAAGGCGTTTTGAGGTCTTGTATTCTGAGTAAATAACATACCAAAACGCTCCGTACTGATCATCTTCGCTCATGTATTTTGTGAGCCCTAAGAATGATTTAGTCAAAGACATCATACTGTTTTCTATAAGTGTTTTAAAGAACTCAGAGGTGTTAAACAAATGCTGTACTTTTTCAAATTCATTACTATCTTCATAATGTTTCAAAGCAGTTCCAACACCAAAAAACCCAGGAACATTTTGCTTTAATTGACTCCACGAACCTACAAATGGAATAGCCCTTAAATCTTCAAAGACTAGACCTTCTGCTTTTCCGCGTTTAGAAGGGCGGCTTCCTATATTTGTTTTAGCATAATACTTTAAGGTACTCATGTGCTCTAAATAGGGTATAAATTTAGGATGCGATTTAAAACTTGAATATGCTTTATAGCTTCGTTGGGCCAAATCTGTCATGACCTCTGTGTTTGCTTTGGTCATGCTTAGCTCTTTATCAAGCAAGCTATTGCTAATACCAGAGGTGATTAATTGTTCTAAGTTGTATTGTGATGATTCTAAGGTTCCGAAATTTGAAGAAATGGTTTGCCCTTGAATGGTTAATTGCACTTCCTTATCTTCAATTGTTGGTCCTAAAGAGGCGTAAAAATTATGGGTTTTCCCACCACCACGTGCTGGGGGTCCTCCACGACCATCAAAGAAAATAACGGTAATACCGTATTGTCTTGATATTCTAGTTAGGTTTTCTTTTGCTTTATAGATGGCCCAATTTGCCATTAAATACCCTCCATCTTTTGTGCCATCGCTAAACCCTAACATGATGGTTTGTCTGTTTGCTCTAGTTTTTAAATGTGCAGCATAGTAAGGGTTTGTGTACAACTCCTCCATGACCTTTGGCGCATTTTCTAAATCTGTAATGGTTTCAAATAAGGGCCCAATATCAACAGTTAGAGCGTCATCAAATGCAACGATTTTTAACATTGCAAAGAGTTGCATGACATGCAGGGTGCTTTGATTATTGCTTATGATATATCTGTTTGCAGCGGCCTGGCCATTTGTTGATTGAATGGTTTTTATTGCCTTCATTGTATGTAAGGCCTTTAGCGTTTCTTCATCTTTAATTAAAGATAAGTCAACCTTGCCTTGCACTTTAGAGAGTACTTGTATTTGTTGGTCTTCTTGTAAATCAAAGTAGTTCTCTGGAAATATAGTGCTACCATTTTCTATTAAGGCGGTAACTAAGGTATTGAAAAACTGAGCATGTTTACGGCTATCTTGCCTAATATCAAGATTTGCAAAATGAAAACCAAAAAGATGAACTTTATTTAACAAACTGTTTATTTGAGAGACATACAGCGATTGATGCTGGTCAATAATAAGCTGTTTTATTTCTTTTAATTCTAGGGTAAAAGAATCTAGGGTAAGAGAAGATTTTTGATGTGTGATACTATTATAAAGTTCTGTTTCTAGTTTAATGATACGCTGCTCTACACCACTAAAGGTTAATTTTCTTCTTAATTCTCTAATATCTCTGTGGTAGTTTTTAATGATTGTTTCACGCAATCTAGCGGCAACTTTTAAGGTTATTTCTGGAGTGACAAATGGATTTCCATCTCTGTCTCCACCGGGCCAAAACCCTATATTAATGATGTCATTTTCTATGTGTTTTCCATCAAAAATGTTTTGCTGTATGTAGTCATAGATTGTTCCGAAGGATTTATAAAATACATTCTCTAAATACCAAATTAAACTTACAGCTTCATCGTAGGGAGTAGGTTTTTTATGTTTGAAAAAAGGTGTTTTACCTAATTGTGCTAATAGTTCATTAATGCGAAGCAAATCATTTTCACGGATGGCCTGTGTTAAATCTGTGATAATTCCTAATACTGCACCGGGGTAAAACTGAGTTGGGTGTGCTGTAAGTACAATACGCACTTTAAATTCTTCAAGATATTTTTTTAGGGTTTCTAGTTTCTTTTCAGCAGTTGCACTTTCTTTTAAAGAACGCAATGTGCCAATTCCATCCATATTATTTACAATAGGAAAACTAGCATCTTCAATGGCGTCAAACAAAACTACTTGCCGTTCTATGTATTGTATAAACCTGAACAGTAAATTGATTTGGCTGTCATTGGAGCGTCTATCTTGATATTTTTTAAAAAATGTCTCAACAATAGTAGTTGGGTCTTGCTCTTTTTCAAAACCTTTCTGACAGGTTTCATGAAAAAGAGGCAAAAGCGCTCCGGTTTTGGTAATGGTGTCAAAGGGCAGGGTCATAAATATACTGTTGTATATTTGATATTTTGACAATACATTTTGATTAAATCGGGTAAGTTTTGGTTGTGTAGGCATTATGGTTTTATTGAAAATCTTAAAAGAATGATTTGTAAAAATATGCATTATAAAACGAATACTGATAGCCTTTAATTACTTGTTGTAGTTTCTTTAAATCATTTTGTTTATATCTTAGTTTTATAGGCTTCTCTTTGTAATGAATCCCTTTGTATATTTGTTATATGAACGAACATCTGGATCCATCTCAAGAGCACTTAACACCAAAAGATACAGAAATCGAAAAGAAGTTAAGACCCCTAAGTTTTGATGACTTTACAGGGCAAGACAAAGCCTTAGAAAACCTGCAGGTATTTGTTCAAGCTGCCAATCAAAGAGACGAGGCTCTAGACCACACACTTTTTCATGGACCCCCTGGGCTGGGTAAAACCACCTTAGCACACATTTTAGCCAATGAGCTAGAAGTGGGTATTAAAGTGACCTCTGGTCCTGTTTTGGACAAGCCTGGAGATTTAGCAGGGCTGCTCACAAATCTTGAGGAGCGTGATGTGTTGTTTATTGATGAAATTCATAGATTAAGCCCTATAGTTGAGGAGTATTTATACTCTGCTATGGAAGATTACAAGATTGACATCATGATAGAATCTGGGCCTAATGCTCGTTCTGTTCAAATACACTTAGCCCCATTTACACTAGTGGGTGCTACAACACGTTCTGGACTTTTAACCGCTCCTATGAGAGCTCGTTTTGGGATCACATCTAGATTACAATATTATACCACAGAACTTTTAACAACCATCGTACAGCGAAGTGCAAGTATCTTGGATGTTCCTATTTCTATGGAAGCTGCTATAGAAATTGCAGGTAGAAGTAGGGGTACCCCGAGAATCGCGAATGCTCTTTTACGTAGAGTACGTGATTTTGCTCAAATTAAAGGGAATGGATCCATAGACATATCTATCGCTAAATTTTCATTAGAAGCTCTTAGTGTTGATGCCCATGGTCTGGATGAAATGGATAATAAAATACTAAACACTATTATCGATAAATTCAAAGGAGGTCCTGTTGGGATTACCACCATTGCAACTGCGGTGTCAGAAAGTCCAGAAACCATAGAAGAGGTATATGAGCCATTTTTGATTCAGCAAGGATTTATTATGCGTACTCCAAGAGGACGTGAGGTTACTGAGGCAGCCTATAAACATCTAGGAAAAGTTAAGGAGCCCACCCAAGGAGGGTTGTTTTAATAGCGCTGTCTAGCAACAAGAATTTCCACACCTATCTTGCGTTTTTTTAAGTTCGAAAGCCTAAGATGTAAAACACCACAGCTATACACTCAAAACACCAACATACTGCTTTTATTAAAGACCAGGCCAAACGCCTTGGGTTTATGTCTTGTGGTATAAGTAAAGCAGGTTTTTTGGAGCAAGAAGCTCCAAGACTTGAGGCTTGGCTCAACCAAAATAGGCATGGCCAGATGCAGTACATGGAAAACCACTTTGACAAGCGCCTTGATCCAACAAAGCTTGTAGAGGGTTCCAAAAGTGTTATTTCTTTACTGTTAAACTATTATCCACAACAGCTTCAGCGAGATGATAGTTATAAAATATCTAAATATGCCTACGGTACAGACTACCACTTTGTAATTAAAGACAAGTTAAAAGAGTTGCTGCACTGCATACAAGAGCAGGTGGGTGATGTTCATGGACGCGCTTTTGTTGATAGCGCTCCAGTGTTAGATAAAGCTTGGGCCGCAAAAAGTGGTCTAGGTTGGATTGGTAAGCATAGTAATTTACTCTCCAAACAAGCAGGTTCTTTTTATTTTATAGCAGAACTTATTGTAGATCTGGATCTAGACTATGACACCCCTGTTACAGACCATTGTGGTAGTTGCACAGCGTGTATAGACGCTTGTCCAACTCAGGCTATTGTGGAGCCTTATAATGTAGATGGTAGTAAATGCATTAGCTATTTCACCATTGAGCTTAAAAATGAAATCCCCTCTAGTGTGAGTGGGCAGTTTGATGATTGGATGTTTGGATGTGATGTTTGCCAAGATGTGTGTCCTTGGAACAGGTTTAGCAAAGCCCATAAAGAACCTTTGTTTGATCCTCATCCAGATATATTGTCCAACTCAAAGAAAGATTGGGAAGAAATTACCAAAGAAGTATTTTCAGAAATTTTAAAAAAAAGTCCTTTAAAGCGTACTAAGTTTGAAGGATTGCGCAGAAACATAGAATTCTTAAAGCCGTAATACTACAATGAGCTGCCAAGTTATTATCTAGTGCTTAAAGCCAACAATTAATCTTTAATTTAGACACTGTTTTAATTTCACTCTGTTACATTTGTAGTATACCATAAAAAAACAATCTGTTGTTATGAGTAAACAAAGTAAACGTAAAGAAGCTCTTTTATATCACTCCAAACCAAGACCCGGTAAGATACAAGTTGTGCCTACCACAAAATATGCAACACAAAGAGATTTATCACTGGCATACTCTCCTGGTGTGGCAGAGCCTTGCCTTGAGATAGCCAAAGATGTTGAGAATGTATATAAGTATACGGCTAAAGGTAATTTGGTAGCGGTAATAACAAATGGCACAGCAGTGTTAGGGCTTGGAAACATAGGCCCTGAGGCCTCTAAGCCTGTCATGGAAGGAAAAGGATTGTTGTTTAAGATATTTGCAGATATTGATGTTTTTGATATCGAAATAGATACTGAGGATGTTGATGCTTTTGTTGAAACAGTAAAAAACATTGCACCCACTTTTGGAGGAATTAATTTAGAAGATATTAAAGCTCCAGAAGCTTTTGAGATTGAACGGAGGTTAAAGGAAGAGTTAGACATACCTGTTATGCATGATGACCAGCATGGTACGGCTATTATTTCTGCTGCCGCACTTTTAAATGCAATTGAGTTAACCCATAAAAAAATTGAGCAAGTAAGGATTGTAATAAGCGGAGCAGGTGCTGCTGCGGTGTCTTGTACAAGGCTCTACAAGGCCTTTGGCGCAGTAGGGACAAATATTGTGATGTTAGATAGTAAAGGAGTGATTAGAGATGACCGCTCTGAGCTATCACCTGAGAAGTCAGAATTTGCCACCCATAGAAAAATAGATACCTTAGATGAGGCTATGGTTGATGCAGATGTTTTTGTTGGGCTTTCTGTTGCAGATATTGTAACTCCTAGTATGCTTAAGTCAATGGCTGCAGATCCTATTGTTTTTGCTATGGCAAATCCAAATCCCGAGATTGAATATGAGCTTGCCTGTAAAACACGAGATGATATTATTATGGCAACAGGCAGAAGTGATCATCCTAATCAGGTAAATAATGTGTTAGGGTTTCCTTTTATATTTAGAGGAGCGCTAGATGTTCGTGCCACCAAGATTAACGAGGCCATGAAAATGGCTGCTGTAAAAGCCTTGGCTGCATTAGCCAAAGAATCGGTGCCAGAGCAGGTTAACATTGCCTATGGAGAAACCAAGCTTATTTTTGGAAAAGATTATATCATCCCCAAACCTTTTGACCCAAGACTGATAGACCATATACCTCCGGCTGTTGCAAAAGCAGCTATGGAAAGTGGTGTTGCCACAGCGCCTATTAGTAATTGGAAAAAGTACAAAGATGAGTTAAATCAGCGCATGGGTGGTGACAATAAAATCATTCGCATGTTGCTTAGTCGTGCAAAGCAAAACCCAAAACGCATTGTGTTTGCAGAGGCAGATCACCTAAACGTATTAAAAGCGGCTCAGATTGTTTATGAAGAAGGAATAGGAATACCTATTTTGTTGGGTAGAAAAGATGTAATTCAGGAGCTTATGGAGCAACTTGAATTTGATGCAGACATACAAATAATGGATCCTAAGGCCGATGATCAAGCCGAGAACTTAACAAGATACGCTCAGAAGTTATTTGAAAATAGACACAGAAATGGAGTAACACTTTTTGATGCAGAAAAATTAATGCGGGAGCGTAATTATTTTGCAGCCATGATGCTTAACCAGGGTGATGCAGATGCTATGATCTCTGGCTACTCAAGAGCCTATCCTTCTGTGTTGCGTCCTGTTTTAGAGGTTGTAGGGCGTTTTGATGGCGTAAGTAAAGTGGCAACCACAAACTTGATGCTCACTAAAAGAGGACCTATTTTTATTAGTGATACCTCCATAAATATTGACCCTACTGCAAAAGAATTGGCCAAAATTGCCCAGATGACAAATTATACCATGAAAATGTTTGGACTCACGCCAGTAATTGCAATGATAAGCTATGCTAATTTTGGCTCCTCAAAAGATCCACACGCTACAAAGGTACGTGACGCTGTAGCTTATTTGCATAGAACCAATCCAGATATGCACATAGATGGGGAGTTGCAAACAGACTTTGCTTTAAACCCAGAAATGTTACAGAGTAAATTTCCGTTCTCTAAGCTTGCAGGAAAAAAAGTAAATGCACTCATATTTCCAAATCTAGATGCTGCCAACAGTAATTATAAATTATTAAAAGAGATAAATGGTGTTGATTCTGTAGGTCCTATTATGCTAGGAATGCGAAAGCCAGTTCATATTCTTCAGCTTGGTGCTAGTGTAGAAGAAATTGTAAACATGGCAGCGGTTTCTGTGGTGGATGCCCAGCAAAAAGAAAAACGAGAGAAAACAGCTCAGAAGCAGTAATGTTTCAGCAATAAATTTAGGTTTTAACACTTCAAATAAGCCAATAAAATATACTATATTTGGCAGCAATAACATAAGAAAAACGTATGATAACCCAATTACAGGGAAGACTTGTTGAAAAATCACCCACAGATGTAGTCATAGACTGTCATGGAGTAGGGTATTTTGTAAACATTTCATTACATACTTTTGCTCAGTTACCAGCATCAGAGAACGTTAAGTTATTTACACATTTACAAGTTCGTGAGGATGCACACATTTTGTATGGTTTTTCTAGTGTAGTAGAGCGAGAGATTTTTAGGTTATTAATTTCTGTTTCGGGAGTTGGAGCAAGTACAGCTAGAACTATGCTGTCTTCTTTGTCTCCAAAACAAGTCACCGAGGCTATTGCTTCAAGTGATGTTGCAACTATTCAATCCGTAAAAGGGATTGGTGCCAAAACAGCCCAACGCGTGTTGTTGGATTTGAAGGATAAAATACTAAAGGTGTATGGCTTAGACGATGTTTCTATGGTTTCAAGCAATACCAATAAAAATGAAGCGTTATCTGCATTGGATACTTTAGGCTTTACACGCAAACAAGCTGAGAAAGTTTGTGATGCTGTGATTAAAGAATATCCTCAGGCAACCATTGAAGAAATTATAAAGCAGGCTTTAAAAAAATTATAAGTATTGGGTACAAATTTCATCAAGTTTAAAAATAGCTTTTTTAAACAATTCGTATTTTTAAGTATCATTTTGGGCGGGCTCTCAAGTGCAAATGCACAGGATTCTACTGCAACAGGATCTTCTATGGGGCGTATTGAACTGCCTCCATCCTCTAGCATAGAGAATTTATACACCTATGACCCTGTTACAGATAGCTATTATTACAGTGAAATGCTGGGTGATTTTAATGTTGGTCTTCCACTTGTGTTAAGCCCAAAGGAGTATCGTGATTTAATCTTAAAAGAGCAAATGCGCGATTATTTCAAAGAAAAAATTGATGCTGCAGATGGAAGAAAAGAGGGCTCTGAGGATGCCCAGAAAAATTTACTACCCAAATTTTATGTCAATTCCAGCTTTTTTGAATCTGTATTTGGAGGCAATACCATTGAGGTAATTCCTCAAGGTACTGTAGAGATGGATCTTGGGCTATTATACACCAAACAGGACAATCCGGCATTTTCTCCAAGAAACAGAAGTAACTTTTCTTTTGATTTTGACCAGCGCATAAGTTTAAGCTTACTTGGAAAAGTTGGAGAGCGTTTACAGGTAACTGCAAATTATGATACCCAATCAACCTTTGATTTTCAAAATCAAGTAAAACTAGAATTCACGCCCACAGAAGATGATATTATTAGATCCATAGAGGTAGGTAATGTGAGCATGCCACTTAACAGTACTTTAATACCTGGCGCACAAAGTTTATTTGGTGTAAAAACAGAATTACAATTTGGTAAAACTACCATTACAGGCGTATTCTCTGAGCAGCAATCTGAAACTAGAAACGTAACCACAGAAGGTGGTGGTACCATTACAGATTTTGATATCTATGCACTAGATTATGATGAAAACCGTCACTTTTTCTTAGCACATTATTTTAGAGACACTTATGATAGAGCATTGCAGCAATATCCTTTTATTCGTTCCAATGTTCAGATTACTAGAGTAGAGGCCTGGATAACCAATAGAGGTAATCAAACTCAAGATGTGCGGAACATTGTAGCCCTGCAAGATGTTGGGGAGTCTGACATTTCAAATATTGGTCTAAATAATATTCCTGGTGGATTTTTAAACAAACCAGCTTCTTCTTTTCCTGATAATGGCAATAATGATTTTAATCCATTTGGTATTGAAGATGCTAGTGCCCAAGGAATCTTAAATGAACAAATAAGAGATATAGCTACCGTGCAACAAGGATTTGGTGGTGTACAAGTGCAAGATGGTTCAGACTTTTTAACCCTAGAGAACGCAAGAAAATTAAGAGCCAATGAATATACTATTAACTCTCAATTAGGATATATTTCTTTAAACCAACGGTTAAATAATGATGAGGTTATTGCTGTTTCATTTCAGTATACCGTGAATGGAAAAGTATATCAAGTTGGTGAGTTTTCTACAGATGGTGTAGATGCCACTGGAGGTCTTGTAAGACCAGGTGAGCCTGGCAATCCTGGTTTGGATGATATAGAGGGGATTCCTCAAAACCTAATTGTTAAATTACTAAAAAGTAACATCACTAATGTAACAGAGCCTATCTGGGACTTGATGATGAAAAATATATACAGTCTAGGAGCCTTTCAGTTAGAGCAAGAAGATTTTAGGCTAGACATACAATACAGAGATCCAGCACCTTTAAATTACATAATTGCTGCAGAGGGAACAATTACAAACCCTGCGGTTGCGTTGCCTGAAGATGTTGACAATAAAACCTTGTTAAAGGTTTTTAATCTAGATAGATTGAATTTCAATAATGATCCTCAACAAGGGGGAGACGGCTTCTTTGACTTTATACCAGGGCTTACCGTAGATCAGCAAAATGGACGTATTATATTTACCAGCGTAGAGCCTTTTGGAGAATACCTGTTTAATAAACTAGATGACACCTCTGCTGGCACTGCAGCCTATAGCATGCCTTCTACCTATAATGCCAATCAAGACAAATACGTTTTTAGATCTTTATATAGATCCACCAAAACACAGGCAGAACAAGAGGATAGTGATAAGAATAAATTTCAGTTAACAGGAAGGTACAAATCTAGTGGAGGAAACGGAATACCTATTGGAGCCTTTAATATACCTCAGGGCTCTGTGGTGGTTACTGCCGGTGGAAGAACCCTATCTGAAGGAGTAGATTACACGGTTAATTACCAAGCAGGAACCGTTCAGATTTTAGATCCATCTTTGTTGGCCTCAAATACTCCTGTAAATATTACAGTAGAAAACAACACCCTGTTTGGACAACAAACAAAGCGATTTACGGGATTAAATATTGAGCATAAATTTAACGATAACTTTATCATAGGAGGTACCTATTTGAAGTTAAACGAACGCCCACTTACTCAAAAATCTACCTATGATGTAGAGCCAATTAACAATCAAATATTTGGGGTTAATTTAAATTACGCCACACAAGTTCCTTTCTTTACTCGCCTAGTAAACAAGCTTCCCAACATTGATACAGATGTGGAGTCAAACTTTTCTATACGTGGTGAATTTGCATACTTATTACCAAGTGCTCCAGAGGTTTCAGACTTTGGAGGTAGAACTACTGTTTACATCGATGATTTTGAGTCTTCACAAACAGAGTTTGATATTAGTTCGCCAATTTCCTGGCGTTTGTCTTCATCTCCAGATGGTTTTGGAGGAGAAGAGCCCAACAGTGTTTTAGATTATAATTACAAACGTGCTCGTTTAAACTGGTACACCATTGACCCTATTTTCTACAGCAGTCAAAGACCAGATGGGATTACAGATCAAGATTTATCCTCACCATTTACAAGACGTATATTTAGAGATGAAATATTTCCAGGACAAGATATAGTTCAAGGACAAACACAGGCTCTGTTCTCTTTAGACCTTTCTTTTTATCCAAGTGAGCGTGGAGAATATAATTTTAATCCAGCAGCTTCAGGCACTAATGATTTGCCAAACCCAGCAGGTAACTTTGGAGGGATTTCTAGGCAGTTAACCACAACAGATTTTGAAAGAAGTAATGTAGAATTTATCCAGTTTTGGGTAATGGATCCGTTTATATACGAAGAAAACAATACCAATAATGGAGGAACCCTAAGTTTTAACTTAGGAAACATTTCTGAAGATGTTTTAAAAGATGGGAGAAAGCAATATGAGAATGGTTTACCTCAAGATGGTGATTCAACAAATACAACACCAACGGTTTGGGGTAAGGTGCCAACCAATCAATCTCTAGTATACACCTTCGATACAGAAGGGCAGCAGCGTATAAACCAAGATGTAGGGTATGATGGTTTAAACAATGCCCAGGAAAGTGAAATGTTTCCAAGTTTTAGCGGGCTTGCAGATCCTGCAAATGATAACTATGAATACTTCCTGCAGGCCTCTGGAGATATAAGAAGTCGTTACAAATTATATAATGGTACCGAAGGAAATTCTCCAGTTGAGGTAACAAATACAAATCGTGGTTCTACCACCCAGCCAGATGTAGAAGATATTAACCGTGATAACTCTATGAATACCGTAGATAGTTATTATGAGTACAACATTCCTATCTCTCGTGATGCTCTTACCCCAGCTACCAATGATTTTGTGACGGATGTACGGGAGAGTACAATTACCCTTCAAGACAATAGTTCTTTGGATGTTAGGTGGGTTCAGTTTAAAGTTCCTGTTGCAGATTATGACAGGGCTGTAAATGGAATTTCAGACTTTAGATCTATACGTTTTATGCGTATGTATATGTCTGGATTTGAGCAGCCAACCACACTTCGTTTAGGAACTCTAGAACTAGTTAGAGGAGATTACAGAAGATACTTGCAGACTCTTGACAATGTAACACAAGAAGATCCTGAGTTGGATGACACTGTTTTTGAAGTGGAGGCTGTTAACATAATTGATAATGAGAATAGACAACCCATACCTTATACACTACCTCCTGGAGTTGTAAGAGAACAACTCAACAACAACAATAACATTATTAGACAGGATGAGCAATCTCTTGCCATACGTGTTTGTGGTTTAGAGCAAAATGATGCACGTGGTGTATATAAAAACTTTAGTGTTGATATGCGACAGTATAAAAATCTGGAAATGTTTATTCATGCAGAATCTATCGTAAATCAAACGGCCCTAGCAGATGGAGATTTGGTTGCATTTATTAGAATGGGTAATGATTTAACCGAAAGTTTCTATGAGGTGCAGGTGTCTTTAAAACCAACATCTTTTAATACCACTAGCGCTGAAGAAATATGGCCGGTAGAGAACAGGTTGGACCTGCCTCTTGCTTTATTACAAGATTTAAAGTCTACGATACTTGGAGATCCTGCCACCTATGCCCCTAACCAATTACATTTCTTTGAAGAGGGTCAAATAGATGGTTTGCCATCTAATATACTGAGAGTAGGAATGAAAGGAAATCCTAGTTTTGGTGATGTTCGTGTTGCAATGATTGGTGTTCGCAACGAGACCAATACAGAGTTGTGTGGAGAGGTTTGGTTTAATGAATTACGCTTATCTGAGTTGCAAAATCAAGGAGGATGGGCAGCTGTTGCAGCTATGGATGCAAATTTTGCAGATTTTGCAAATCTAAGTGCAACAGGTAGAGTAAGTACCATAGGTTTTGGTTCTTTAGAGCAAGGGCCAAATGATCGTAGCAGAGAAGATGTGGAAGAGTATGATTTGGTAACCAATTTTAACTTAGGGCAGATGCTACCAAAGAAATGGGGTATTCAGTTGCCTTTTAATTATGGTAGGTCAGAAAAACTAATTACGCCACAATTTGATCCTGAGTATCAAGATGTAGAATTACAAACTAGATTAGATAATGAAGCAAACTCTGAAAGAAGAGAAGAGATTTTAGGACAGTCTGTAGATTATACAAAAAGGCAAAGTATTAATTTTATTGGGGTACGTAAAGAGCGCACCTCAGAGGGAAAACCAAAGGTGTATGACATTGAAAATGTTACACTTTCTGCCTCTTACAATCAAATAGATCACAACGATTTTGAAATTCAAGACGCCCTGGATCAAAACGTACGTTTGGGAGGAACCTATGCCTATAACTTCACCCCAAAAACATTTGAACCATTTAAAAAGAATGATTCTATTTTTACAGGGAAATACTGGCAGTTTTTAAAAGACCTTAACCTTAATTATTTGCCAACTAGTATTGCTGTAAATTCTAATATTCTGCGTCAGCACAATGAGCAAAAATTTAGAGAATTGAATCTAGAAGATGGCAATATTGGCTTGCCGGTACTCTACCAAAGAAACTATTTGTTTGACTGGGATTATGCAATAAACTATAACCTAACCAAATCATTTCGCTTTAATTTCACCACATCTAATAATAGAATTGTCACCAACTATATAGATGATGACGGGATTGCTGACAATCAAATTGGAGTCTTTGATGGTCTGTTTGACATAGGAGATCCCAACCAGCACTTCCAGTCATTGCAGTTAAATTATGATCTGCCAACAGCCAAATTCCCATTCTTGAAATGGATACGAGCAACCTATTCATACACTGGAGATTTCCAATGGCAAGATGGTAGTGATTTATTCAATAATATTGACATTGAACTATCGGATGGTTCTGTGCAGACCTATGATTTAGGAAATTCTATTCAAAACGCAAGTACACATCGTATTAATTCAACCTTTGATTTTAACGCTTTTTACAGATATATCGGTCTATCTAAAAAGAAATCTAATAGCAACAGTTCTAGAGGTTCTGGTAATAACTCATCTAGAAGAGGTGGCGGTTTTAACTCAAAAGGTAAAGGTGATGCAGGCGGAAAAGATTCAAAACAAAGTGCAAAGGCGGGTGCCAATGAATTTGCAAATAAAGATGGTAGCAGTTCTTCATCTAGCGGAAATAAATCTGGTGGTGGTTCTGGCGGCGGCTTAAATGGCGGAGAAAAAGCTGTCAATTCAATTATTGGCTTAGCTACCATGATTAAAAAAGTACAATTTAATTACCAGGAAACCAATGGTATTTTCTTACCAGGATATAAACAATCTATTGGGTTTGTAGGAACCTTAAAGCCAACGGCAGGGTTTACTTTTGGAAGCCAGGCTGAGGTAAGAGATCAAGCTGCCCGTAACGGATGGTTAACTCTATATCCAGAGTACAATGAGCAATACACAGAGAATGAAACAAATCAACTAGATATTCAAATCAACCTTGAGCCAATTAGAGATCTTAAAATAGATATTAATGGAAGTCGTATCTACGCAGAGAATTACTCAGAGAATTACATCATTGAAGATGGCTTGTATAATTCTTTAACGCCCGTTACCTCTGGTAATTTTAATATTTCAACACTACTTATTGCAACCGCTTTTCAAAGCACTACAGATGCAGCTTCTGAACCATTTGATGCATTTAGAAGTAACAGATTAATAGTAGCCAATAGCTTGGCTTCAGAATTTTATGGTACAGACACCTTCCCTGTAGATCCAGAAACAGGGTATCCTGTCGGATTTGGTCCTACAAGCCAAGACGTATTATTGCCATCTTTTATTGCAGCTTATAAAGGTGCTGATGTGCAAAGCGAGAAAAAAGGTATTTTAAGAGACATACCACTGCCAAACTGGGATATTAAATACACTGGTTTTATGCGCTTGGGGTGGTTTAAAAAACGTTTTAAAAGGTTTTCTCTCCAGCATGGATACACTGCCGGGTATACCGTGAATCAATTTCAAACTAATTTAGACTACAACCGCTCTAGAGATGGTAATCCTCTAACGGCTTCTACAGATCAAGCAGGAGATTTTAAAAGCGAGCAGTTTTTAACTAACGTAAACCTTACAGAGCAATTTTCACCGTTATTAAAAATTGATCTTGAAATGAAAAACTCTATTAAGGTTAGTGCAGAATATAGAAAAGACAGAGCACTAGGGCTGAGTTTTGCCAATAACCTTTTAACTGAGATTAAAGGTGACGAAATTGTATTAGGTCTTGGATATAGAATAAAAGACCTTCGTATTGGAACTAATTTTGGAGGTAAAAAACAAATATTAAAAAGTGACTTAAACTTTAAGTTAGATCTTTCAAGAAGAGATAACAGGACCATCATACGCTATTTGGATATCGAGAATAATCAAACCACGGCAGGGCAAACCATTTACGGAGCCCAGTTATTGGTAGACTATGCTTTGAGTAAAAACCTAACTGCGGCATTTTATTATGACCACACATTTTCTGAGTATGCAATTTCTACGGCTTTTCCTCAAACAACTATACGTAGTGGTTTGACCTTGAGATATAACTTCGGTAATTAAAATATAAACACATAAAAAAAGTAGGTAACTATGAACATTCCATCAAATTTAAAGTACACTAAAGACCACGAATGGATTAATATTGACGGCGATACAGCTACAGTAGGAATTACAGATTTTGCACAAGGCGAACTGGGAGATATTGTATATGTAGAAGTTGAAACTCTCGATGAAACCATGGATGCCGATGAGGTATTTGGATCTGTAGAGGCAGTTAAAACAGTATCAGATTTATTTTTACCACTATCTGGAGAAATTATAGCATTTAATGATACCCTAGAGTCTGAGCCTGAAAAAGTAAACAATGACCCTTATGGAGAAGGCTGGATGATAAAAATTAAAATCTCTAATCCAGAAGAAATAGAAAACTTATTAGATGAGACAGGGTATAAGGAACTTGTTGGGGCCTAAACCCCTACTAGGTATAGCCATTGCCTATACACTGCTCATAACTGCTGTTTTATTGACACCTATAACAGACCCTCCAAAAATAGATATTCCATTTGCTGATAAGGTAGTACATCTTATTATAAACGCAGGGCTTTTTGTGGTTTGGGGTAGTTATGTTTTCTCTGGCAAGACAAAGACCAAGACTACAAAGATCTACACATTACCCCTGTTATTTGTTTGCACCCTGCTTTACGGCATACTTATTGAAGTGGTACAAGGGAGGTTCATACCCACAAGAGGGGCAGACTTTTTTGATGTAGTAGCAAATGTATGTGGCTTGATTCTCGGTTTTTTTGTAGTTAAACTGACTAAGAAATTTATTTAATAATATTACAGTGCTATTGTTTTACATTACAATAGATTTTCTATATTTTTATCAACGATAATTTATATTCAATTATGGAACCTAAAAAAAATCCAAAAGCAGATTTAAAACAATGGAGTGGAGTCTACTTTTTAGCAGGCCTTGCATTTATGTTGTTTTTATCTTGGCAAGCAGTAGAGTGGAAATCTTATGATAGAGACCTTTCACTAGATACCTTAAATGTGGGTGATCTGTCTCTTATACACATCTGACGCTGCCGACGAAGAGGATA
>OJIO01000608.1_pt1 | contig 21375 bp, 21 predicted proteins | sample 1595621 | NCBI WGS metagenome assembly OJIO01 (sample SAMN05416776, study PRJEB24817) | seawater metagenome | isolation source: Sea water | place: Canada:Atlantic | collected 2013-07
CACTATCCTCTTCGTCGGCAGCGTCAGATGTGTATAAGAGACAGCTGGTAGTCCCCCCCTGCATTCGTGCAAACGACACGCCCCCGGCAGCTCAGGCTGCCGGGGGCGTTGTCGCTCTGGGGTCAGATCTCTGCGGCATCCCCAGGTACCTCTGCAGATCGCCTGAGCTAGATCGGGCCGGGCCCCAAAGAACTGCGCTTACCCAAGTGGCCCGCTCAGCCGCCAATCAACGCGGTGCAGTCCACGGGCCCTTGGACCTGCTGAAGCACGAAGGTGCCTATCCCCGGCCTGATGGTCTGGACTTCCTTGAGTCGGCTGTGGCCTGACTGAAGGATGATCTGCTCGAACTCCACCATCTCAGTGCTTCCCTTCCAGACCCCTTCGGCGACCTGCTGGCCCTTGAGCTGCGTACGGGTGTGTTGGGCGACGAGCATCTCCACCTGTCCCAGGATGGGGATGTGCAGGGTGATGGTCACGCCGGGTTTCTCGTCGGAGTCACTGTCCTTGACCGAGGGATGCTTCAGATGAGTTGGGAAGCTCTGACCCATGTGGTAGCCCATGGCGATTGGATCCAGCAGAAGGTCGAGTTCCTCCCCTCCATCCCATGGGTAGTAGAGCGTAGGCAAAGCCTCCAGGAAGCCGGTCTCCAGCTGAGTCTTACCGAGCGTTGCGTCCACTGAGACCGCACAAGTCTCATGAACGGCGTGTCCATCTTGAACAGAAATCAAGACCTGGGACTCCGTCACCGACTGAACATCCCCCAAGATTGGGACGTTGCTGATCAGGATGGTTCGCAAGGTAAGGGCGTAAAAACTCACAGCCACCTCAGCAAGGGTCTAGGGCCAGCAAACAGCGGGAGCCAGATACTATTCCCATTCAGGCGCTGGGTTCGCATGTTCACGAAAGGACGCAGCCAGGCTTGGTCCAAGTTGTCGGGTACAACCAGCTCGCCCCAGCCCCGGCCCGCCTTCCCGTTCAACACCGCCTGAACGGGATGTCGCAGGTAAAAGGGGCCGCGGTCTAGAGGGGCCCCTTGGGTCACTTGCAGATCCACACCCTCTCCGGTGATCTGGATACCCTCGGCCCAGCGCAAGCCATAGCGATCGCGCCGCCAGCGCTTGTACTCCACCTGGACTTCGACTTCATCCAAGCGGCCCTCGCGCTGCACAAAGACACGACTGGAGGGGTGCTCGCCTTCGACCAGGTACCAAACCAACAGAGCCCCATCGATCGCGGCCCTACCCCACACCCACCTTGAGATGCCGAGCTGGTCTAGGGGCCGTGTACAGAAGTTCCGATCCCGGTAGCACTCCCCCTCCAAAGACACGCTCCAGTCTCCACACTCCAGGGTGGCTTGAGCCCGGCCGATGCCCATCTGCGGGCTCCAACCGTGCACAGCTCCGGCTCCATCCGTTGCACCCTGCGGGGCGGCCAACTCGGGACCCTCTACGCGAATCGTGCCGGTCACCGGTCCTTTTGGCGTGTCAATGTCCAGCTCACCTACCAGATACCGCTTGCCATCTCGGCTCTCTTGAACAAAGACGCTGCGGCCCATGCGCCATCCCGATTCGGTGAATTCCCCCCGTTCCAGCTCAGTGAGCAAGACAAAGTCAACCTGCCCATCCCTGTACACACTTAGCGCAAGGCTGGGCTGCTCGAAGCTGGGACCCTGTCCGGGCAGAAAGGGCAGTGCGAAGGACCAGATCAGAACCAGACCGTCCCCGTTCTCATCCACAAGATCCAGATACCACCACGCAAATGCGCCATCTACATCCAAGACCTTCGGATCGATGCGGCTCTGGGGAGCGAGGAGGTCAAGCATGAAGATCCTTCTGCACATTGGCACTTGCTAAACCTGTACATAGCATGTACATACTATGTCATGCCAACCCCGATTCATGATCTCCTTGTACTCGGCGCCGGCCCCTCTGGGCTCGCCATCGCCCACGCCGCCCTGGCGCAGGGGCACAAGGTCGCAGTTCTCTCCCCAGACCCTAAGGGACCCTGGGACAAGATGCTCTGCGCTTGGCAAGACGAGCTGCCCGCCGGAACGCCGGTGATGAAGAGCTGGACTCGGGCCACCGTCCACCTGGACGAGCCTGATGCGCGCACGATTGAGCGCGCCTACTCCCTGATCGACAACGCAGCTTTGCAGAGGCAACTCTCCGAGGGGCTCCAGCTCATCGACGCTCGGGCCGCGCAGATTGAGCACACCAGCCAGTACAGCCAGGTCTGCGGCCTGAAAGCCCGGGTCGTCGTGGACGCCAGCGGACACAAGCCTGCCCTCCTCCAGACCCCCAGCACCGACCCAGTGGGTTGGCAGACGGCCTTCGGAGCGACACTCCACGGGCGCCATGGGCTGCCCCTGAACGAGGCGGTCTTCATGGACTGGCGTGGCGCCGATACGACTCAGAACCCGCAGTCTGCGCCTACCTTTCTCTACGCACTGCCCCTGGGACCTGAGCGAATCTTCGTCGAGGAGACTTCGCTCATCGCTGGCAAAGCACCCACCATGGAGAGCCTCCGGGCCCGGCTGCTCCAGCGATTGGAAGGCTTGGGCCTGCAGGGCAAACTCGAAGGAGAGGAGCGCTGCCTCTTCCCCATGGGCGTGCCCTTGCCGAGCGTACAGCGCGTGGTGCCTTTTGGAGCAGCTGCAGCCATGGTGCATCCAGCCACTGGCTACTCCGTAGGACGGAGCCTGCGCTCGGCCAGCACGCTGGTGCAAGCCTATGACTCCAGCCTGGCGCCAGCCGCCGCGAGCGCAAAGATGTGGACCGCCCTCTGGCCCAGCAGCGCGCGTCGGGCGCGCTCGCTGCACATGATGGGTGCCCGGATCCTGGCCGGCTTGGACACCCTACAAACACGCGCCTTCTTCGGCGCCTTCTTCGACCTGCCGGTTCCGGTCTGGTCTCGCTACTTGGACTCGGAGTCCTCTCCGGTCTGGCCGATGCTGAAGCTCTTTGGAAGCGCCGAAGCACCCGTTCGACGACAGCTACTCAGCTCAACCTTGAGCCAGGGGGTCGCATGAGCCTCATTCCACGAAGCCTCGCTCCATCCCAACAAGTGGAGGCACTGATGCTCGCTCTGGCGGGCAGTGGTCCACTAGGTGAGATGGTCCGAACTCACCTTCAAACCGGCGGTCGACGCACCCGGGCGCAGCTCGGGCTGCTGGCAGCCAAGGCCTTGGGCGTCGATGATGCCGTCCCCTGGGCTGCAGCTTGCGAGCTGCTTCACAACGCCACCCTGGTACACGACGACATCCAGGACGGAGACCGGGTTCGCCGCGGTCACCCCACGCTGTGGGCGACCAACGGAATGGCCCAGGCCATCAACTCCGGCGACCTGTTGTTGATGCTGCCCTTCTTGGCCCTGGGCCGGCAGAGCTGCACTCCTGAGCAGCACGTCGCTCTGAGCCAGGCCCTCGCCAGCCGCGCGGTCCTCTGCGTCAAGGGTCAGGCCCTGGACCTCTCTCTGCCCAACCAGGCGAGCTGGAGCATGGAGGACTGGCTCAGCGCCGCCATCGGCAAGTCGGGCCAACTCCTGGCGCTGCCCATCGAAGGTGCAGCAATCCTGGCAGGCCGAGAAGACGCCTCGGAGCTCGGCGACCACTTCGCGGAAGCCGGAGCGCTCTACCAAATCGTTGATGACTTGGTTGACCTCTACGGCGAGAAGGGGCGCGGAGAGCGCGGCTGTGACTTGCGCGAGGGCAAGGTCAGCGCGCTCGTAGTGCGCCACCTGGAGCTGGCACCCCAAGACGGCGCTTGGCTTCGCGGCGTCCTTCGCGCAGAGCGGGACCAGACCTCCGCAGCAGACATCGACAGAGCGGCCCGTCGCTTCCGAGAGAGCGGCTGTGTGGATGCCCTCCTCCAGGACATTCAGCTGCGCACCGATGCGCTTCAATCCGACGCTCTGCCCGAGGGTTTGCGTCAGGTGGCCTCGGCGCTGGCTCAGCGTTGTACCCGTGACCTAGGAGACATCGCGTGAGTGAAAGCATTCAAGTCCTGGCCAAGCATGGTCGGACCTTCTACCTCGCCTCCTTCCTGCTTCCTCCCGATCGACGTGAGGACGCCGCGCGGCTTTACCACTTCTGCCGTCTGGTGGATGACATCGCAGACGAGCAGGCCGACGCCATCGCCTTGGCTGAGCTGGAATCCGAGCTCTTGGAGCAGCGTCCTCCACGCCCCTTGGTCGCCTCTATGTTGGAGCTGCGCGAGCGGCGCGGCTTGCCCATCGATGCGCTGCTTCATCTGATCGAAGGTGTACGGGGCGACTTGGGCCAGGTTGCCGTCGAGGACGACGCTGAGCTGCTCCAATACTGCTACCGCGTGGCAGGAACCGTTGGCCTCATGATGTCGGCTGTGCTCGGCGTCAAAGAGTCCACAGCCCTGCGCCATGCAGTGGACCTGGGCATCGCCATGCAGCTCACCAACATCAGCCGTGATGTCTTGGAAGACCAAGAGATGGGACGCCGCTACATCCCTGCCACCCGGGGCGCCCCAAAGCCTGCGGTCGCAGGGCTGCTGTCCATGGCGGAAAGGTACTACGAGAGCGCCCAAGCCGGTCTGCCCTACATTCCATTGCGCACACGCCCAGCCATCGCGGTGGCCATGGCTGTGTATAGGCAGATTGGACGGCGACTAATCCGCAAGGGCGGGGACCCGATGCAGGGCCGAACAGTCGTTCCAATGTGGGAGAAACTCTGGGTGGGCGCTCGGGCTCTGTTGGAGCTCCCATTTACCAGCCGTTCACCCCATGAGACCCTTCTGCACAGCCCCCTGAAGGGCCTTCCTGGATGTGCCTCGTGAGTAGCTACCGCGTAAAGACTGTCTGCCGGCTTACCGGGATCCACCGCAGCACCCTGTTGGCTTGGGAACGCCGCTATCAGGTGGTCGAGCCCAGCCGCGCCGACAACGGCTACCGGGTGTACTCAGAAGACGACGTGAACCGCCTTCGACGCCTCAAGGCGCTGGTCGACACGGGTCACGCCGTGAGCGAAGCCTTGACCATGTTGGTGGGAGGCCCGGTTCACAGCCACGCAGGCCCCCTCTTGGAGCGGCTGATCGCCTTTGACGCACAAGGCGCCGCAGCGATCGCCAACCAAGTCGACGCCCACAGCCCAGGAGTCCAGGTCACCGACCTGTACATGCCCCTTCTCACGGAGCTGGGCTCCGCATGGGAGAGAGGTGAGACCACCATCGCCCAGGAACACTTCACGAGCGGATTCGTCAGAGAGCGGCTGCTGCGCCTGATGGAGCGCGTCGGTCAAGACGAAGGTCCCTTGGCTACCCTGCTCACCCCTCCTGGAGAGAAGCACGAGCTCGGTCTGCTGGGCTTGTCCATTCGCATCGCAGAGATGGGGTGGCGCACGGACTGGCTGGGCCCAGAGCTGCCTCTCTCCGAGCTCGGCGCGTACTGCATGGAGAAGCGGCCCAAGCTGATCTGTGTGAGCTTGATTCGCCAGCGCCCTTACGACGAGCTGGACCGAATGGTCCGCAGAATGCGTGACAGCGTGCCTCAAGAGATCCGCATCGCAGTGGGCGGAAGCGCAGCAAGCCGGGTGGAGGTGGACGGCGTGATCACAGCGACCAGCTTCGAGAGCTTGGAGCTCGAGCTCTCGACTCCAGATCTAAAGGTCCTCTGAGCCGCTACTGCAGGGCCAAGTCTCTGCAGTGGTCCGCGACGCTTCGATAGCCGGCCGCGCAGGCCTTCTCGCGCTTCTTCCGCTCCCCCTTGGCGTCCTCGGGGAGTGCTTCGACGCGGGCCTCGCAGTCGTGGTAGCCAAAGCCGGTCGTCATCCAAGCTTGGTCCAGCCCTGCGCAGTACTCCTGCCGGTCGACAGTCTCGACGCAGCGCCGCACGACCGAGGACAGAGCCCCCTGACAGAACTGCTTGGTGCCAGGGCAGGCTTCCATCCAGTCAATCCCCCAGACCACGCACTCCTCCGGGCTAAAGGGCTCGGTCTGCGACTCTAGCTCCCAAGGCGGCGCTTGGTCTGGATTGTCCACGGTGGCCAGCATGTAGTCGTGGAAGCGCTCGTACTCCCCGGTCACCGAACGGTAGTAGGGCACCAGAAAGAGGGCTGGAAGTCCCAAGACGAGGACGCCCAAGCCGACCTTACCGAGAATGGATTTCTTGCTCATGCGCCTGTCTATTGCCCCAAGGGGCCGGAGCCCAACCTTGGCGCGTCAGGGGACCGCACTTTGGACAGGGTGCGGACCAAACTCAGCGGGCCGAGCGCTCCACACAATCCACGGGCGGGGGCCGGCTTGCTCCTGGGCTTCCGGCGGCAGAGACCGGCACAAAGCACCAGCTCACCTGCTCCCGGACGCTCACCCGCAAGTAACCATAGTCTGGATCTACCTCGACCTGATCAGCGCCCAAGGTGCCGACCACCACTTGCGGCACCGGTCCATCCAGCATCTCCAGACGCTCATGAACGTGTGCCGCCAAGAGCAGCTCGCCGCCGGCTTGACTGAACTCGGCCAGCAGAGTTGCCGCGCTGAGCTCGTCGCTCCAGCCGCCAGAGGTGTTGCCGGGCATGGGCGGATGGTGCATGCCTGCAAGCAAGTGTGGCTGCTCGCTCTTCAAGAGCTCCGGTAGCCGACCTTCGATGGACGGCGCCAAGCTGCCGCTCCCGGTATCGAAGAGAACCACCCGGGCAGAACACACATCAAAGCTGAGATTTCCCGGACCAACCATGCGGTTAAACACCGCATCAAGGGAGGCGTAGACGTCGTGATTTCCAGGGATGACCGCCACTGGAACGGGGCTGGAGGCCAGGATGTCCAAGACCTGGGTCAACTCTTCAGGCTGAGAGAACTCAGAGATGTCGCCAAGCAAGACCAAACCCAAGAGCGGCTCTCCCTCCGCTTCGGAATCGCTGGCCTCGGTGTGGAGGGCGTCGATGATCTGTCGAAACTGAAGGGGGTTGGTCTGGATGTCGCCGGCGGCTGCCAAGCGAAAGGATCCACTGCAGACCGCCTCTGGAAGCTCTCCAACAATCCAGTTCACGCCCGGCTCAAGCTCAAGCTCAAGCTCACGTCGCAGGCCGCTGGACTCCAGCTCTCCCTCCAAGGCGGGAATCCGGGGGTCGACGTTGTCGAGGGTCAGACGCAAAGTGGTGGCCTCTTCCGTCTCGACGCTCAGGCGGAAGTCCCCCAAGGTGGCCACACGCGCAAAGACGGGAGCGTCCTGCTGGTTGCGGAGCAGCCCCGTGGTGCTCCAAGACTCGGCGCTGGTGGCCTTGGCTTCCTGGAAGCGGATCTCTACCCCCTCCGAGGTCTGCACCCGCGCCAGCACGTTCTCAGCCTGCACCCTGCACTCTGCACGGTGGTAGGCCGGGCGGGCACACTCGGGCCTCTCGCAGGACATCAGGGCCAGCAGAAGCAAGGTCAATGTACAGCTCCAAAGGGCTGTGTGTTCCAGCCAATGCTCAGGTTGACCTGGCCGCCCTTGGTGCCGCTCACGCCCAAGCCCACCTGGACTCCGTTGTCCCATCCAGGACGGCGAAGCTGCATGTCGTACTGGGCCGTGACAGGACCGAAGAAGCCCACCACGGCGCCAAAGTCAAAGGCCTGGCCATCAAAGTTGCTGTGCTCGTAGGAGATGCGCAGTCGCGAGGCCCCCACCAGCCCGCCGGGAAGGCGCATGTGGGGGCGGTTGATGCTGTAGAAAGCCTGACCGTAGATGGGTCCAAAGTCCACCTCACGCTCCTGCCACTGGCCGCCATCGCTCCAGCGGAGGCTGTCCCAGCGCGGCCCCAGGTAGAGCCCGAAGCGTTGACGCCCGCTGACGTAGAAGCGCACCCCGAGGGTCAGCGGCATCCAGGCTTGGCGCTCAAGCTGACGGGTGCTGCCGTCGGCGAAAGTCGTGGCGGTGTAGCGCGTGAGGAGGGTCGGCCGGAGGCGGAAGTCCATGCCCTCGCGGTACCAGCGCAGTTCAGGATTCACGTCCGCGCCCCAGCCCCAACGGCTCAACGCTGGAGCAAAGTCACTCTGGGGCCGCGGGTCCACATCGACGCGGTCGCCAAAGTCACCACGCAGTGTCCCTTGGGCGATGAGCTGGAGCTCCGGTCCAAGGATGAAGCGCGGCGCCAACTCCAAGCTTCCCCCGTAGGGCACGTTCTCGCCGATGGTGGTGCTGCCGCCAGGGCTGAGAGTCAAGCGCAGGGGCGGCCCGGAGGCCTCCCAGCCCATTGCGGGCTCTCTGGGGTCCAACACGGCGTAGCTGCCGCCGATCAGCGCGCCTGTGGTCGCCACCAGCCCAGCCCCTGCCAGGAGGGTCGCAGGGTCCCCGGCCCCCAGGCTGTCTCCCGCTGCGAAGTACCACAGTCCTGCGGAGGCCATTCCTGCAATCCCAGCCCACCTCAGACGCTTGCGCAGCTGGGCGGCTTCGGTAGGCGGCACCACATAGGGCTTGAGCCCAGGCTCACTCTCGTGTGCTTGGGCGCTCAGACATAGCAGCAAGGGCAGCATCAGTACTTGTCACCACGCTTGACTCGCATCGCGCCCTCTGGCCCCTCTGGATCGAAGCCAGGTGGGTTGTCAATGCACGTGCCTTCTGGCCGAGGCTGCTGACACCAGCCCCCTGGGGTCTTGCACTTCTCGTTCTCGCCATAGCAGTAGTGCTCGAAGAGGTCGTCCTCATAGGAGGGAAAGTCTGGATGGTGCAGGTTGTAGGTGGGGTCGTAGACCTGACCATTGACCTCGACGGCGACATGGTTCCAGTGCTGCCAGACCTTGGGCTCCGTGCCGACCGCCGAGATCTTCCGGGTCTCGTACATGCTCAGCGCGTCCGTGCTGGGATTCCGGAAGTACATCATGACCCAGTTTCCATCGATGCCCTGCTCCTCCACCAAGTTGAGCAGGATGCCGCGGTACTCACCGCAGGCGCACTGGGGGTGGTCCAAGAACACGTGCGCTTGATTGTCCTTCTCTTTGGGCCTGGGGAAGGAGCCGTAGGTGCGCCCCTCGTCAATGCCCAGCTGGTACAGGCCGCGAAGGGCCTTGAGCGTCAGCTCGTTCTCCACCTCGGACTGGGCCTCCAGCGGGGTCACCGAACGGGAAGGGGTACCGGCTCCCCACTCCGCCATCCACAACAGCGGACGGCGGTAGAGAGGTGTTCCTTCCAAAGGGGTATCCCAGGTGGTGACCAGGATGTGCTCGCTCCGGTAAGGCCCCACATCGGGCAGCTCGTAGCTCAACGTGAGGCTGAGTTTGTCCAGACGCTCGGGAACCTGCAGACTCCAGCTCACCTGGGGTGCCAGGGGCAGGCGCTGCGCCGCGAAGGGCTCCCCCGACTCCCAGGTCCCGGTCAAGGTGACCCAGGCTCCAGCCGGCACCTCACCCTCCATGCGAACCAAGAGCTGGGCGACGGTCCCGGGAAGGTAGGCTGCAATCTCATCGGGGGCGGTGCGACCGGGCCCCAAGAGCCCGTCCTCTACCTCACTCCGTCCTCGTACCCATGTGACGGCCCCGACGTCCACGTTGGGGTCACTCCACGCAGGGCCAGTACGGGTGTGCTCCAGGCGCCCCTCCCCCGAGAACACGACCTCGGCGGGGAGAACGCTGGGCCCAGACGGAACGCAGGAGAGCAGGAGCAAAAGCATGGCTGCGCCTTATCCTGCGTGGCGGGGCTGTGCCGGATGCCCGGGCGCTGAAAAACTCAGCGTTGGCTCATGTTGTTGCCGCTGGCGTTGGTCTTGTGGGCCATCCCCAAGACCTTGGAGACCGCCATCCAGAGGACATCCCGTGTGCGCATCTTCTTGCGCTTGCCTCGGGGCGTACTGGCCTTCTCGCTCTGCTTTGGGGGGGTACCCATACTGGCCTCCGCTGATACTGTAGGCCCCAAGGAGCCGAATGCAAAGCCCCTGGTTCAAGCGCGCGCTACCCGCGGCGGCCCTGCTCGCCCTGGCGGCCTGGGGAATCCGACCGCTGCAGGTCCAGAACGAAGAGATGTCCCCCTCCATCACACCGGGAGATTGGGTTCTCTGGCTTCCCCTGGCGCCACGCCAAGGCGACGTGGTGCTGCTGCAGGATCCCAGTGACCCCAGTCGCCGGGTCCTGCGGCGTGCCATCGCGGCGCCCGGTCAAAGCCTCACGCTCTCCAAGCCCGGGCTGGCACTAGACGGACAGCCGTGGAGGTGGAGAGAGATGGGACGTGATGCCGACAGGGTGGCCTACTCCGAGCAAGATGCATGGCTGGTCCAAACGGCAGATCGCCGCTTCGACGAGGCCAGCGTGACCTTGAATGCAGAAGAGGGCTGGATGCTGCTGGCCGATCACAGAGACGGACCCGTGGACAGCCGCTGGTGGGGAGCGATTCCATCCTCGGACATTCAGGGCCGGGTCTGGCTTCGCATCGGCGCCAAAGACGCTTGGCGCGGGGTCCTGTCTTGGGGAGCCAAAGACGGCCCCTGGATTCCCCCGTCCAAGGTGCCCGCCCAAGACTGAGGGCAGGCACCTGGAGGGTGAATCAGCGCTTGATGACCAGCAATCGGGTCTCGCTCATCTCTTCGATGGCGAAGCGCAGGCCTTCACGGCCGGTTCCGGAGTCACGAACGCCGCCGTAAGGCATGGCGTCGGCGCGCCAGGTGGGCACGTCACCAACGATGACAGCGCCGACGTCCAAGGTCTCCCAAGCTTCCATGGCAGCGCTCAGCTCGTTGGTGAACACGCCAATCTGCAGGCCGTAGCGGCTGTCGTTCACGTCTGGCAGCGCCTCGGTGTAGTCCTTGAAGGGCACGATGCAGGCGACGGGACCGAAGGCCTCTTCCCGGTGAAGCAGCGCCTTCTTGCGCACGTTCTCCAGGATGGTGGGCTCCAGGTAGGTGCCGTCGCGGTCACCACCGCAGAGAATGGTCGCGCCGCGGATGACCGCGTCTTGGATCCAGTCTTCCAGGCGGGCAGCGGCGTCCTCGTCGATGACGGGGCCCAAGAAGTTCTCGGGGTCTGCAGGGTCGCCGATCTCCAAGCGACGGGCAGCGCCCACCAGCTTGTCACGGAAGGCGCTGTAGGCCTGTTGGTGAACGTAGATGCGCTGAACACTGATGCAGCTCTGACCGGCAAAGCCAAAGGCTCCGTCAACGATCTTGGCGACCGCCTCGTCCAGATCCGCGTCCTTGTCGACGATGACTGCGGCGTTTCCGCCCAACTCGAGCACAACCTTCTTCTTGCCGGCGCGGGCCTTGAGCTCCCAGCCGATCTTGTCGCTTCCGGTGAAGCTGAGCAGCTTGATGCGCTCATCGATGACCATGGCCTCGGCGTCTTCGGAGTCCATCGGCAGAATGGAGAAGGCGCCCTCGGGCAGCTCGGTCTCCGCCAAGATCTCACCCAAGACCAAGGCCGAGATGGGGGTGCGGGTGCTGGGCTTGAGGACCAGCGGGCAACCCGCAGCGATGGCGGGAGCCACCTTGTGGGCGACCAAGTTCAAGGGGAAGTTGAAGGGCGTGATCAGCGCCACGGGTCCAACACCCACCTTGCGGGTCATGCCGATGTAGCCAGCGGTCTCGGCAGAGCTGCCCAGGTCCATGACCGAGCCCTCGTTCCGAGAGCACTCATCGGCAGCCACCGAGAAGGTGACCTGAGCGCGCCGGACCTCGGCCTGTGCTGCGGCGATTGGCTTGCCAGCCTCGATCACGAGGATGTGGGCCAGCTCTTCAGCGCGCTCTTCAATGCGCTTGGCCACATGGCGCAGCACCGCCTGGCGGGTGTGCATCGGCAAAGCGCGCATGACCTGGGTTGCATCGACGGCGGCCTGGATCGCGTTCTCCAAGTCCTCCTTCGAGGCCTGTGCGGTCTCGCTGGCGGGCTCGCCATTGGCCTTGTCGAGCACCACCAAGTCGGTGTTGGGGAGCTGTGGCTTGTTGGCCAGGAAGAAGGGATAGCTCGGCTTCAGCATTCAGAACCACTCGTTGAGGTCAAAGAGGTAGACGGTGTTGATGGCGGAGGCGCCCACGATGAGCTCCAGGTCCTTGTCACCGTTCAAATCAGCTACCACGAAGCTCTCACCGAACTCCGAGGTGGGGTCGCCATAGACGACCAGTTCAGCGTCACTCGCTGTGTAGGTGCCCGAAGTGGGGACTGGGCCAGTGAAGATATACACTGCGCCCGCTCCACCATCGACGAGGCTTGAGGAGACGATCAGGTCGTTGACCTTGTCTCCGTTCAGATCACCGGGCTCGTTCCAGACCCGTCCTGTCCCCAGGGAGTCTCCGGCAGAGTCCCCCCAAATGCGGAGGCCAGAGAGCGCCAGGGCGGCCCCGTCCGTGGATGCGCCGAGGGCTAAGGTGCAGTAGCCCTGGTCCCCCAGAGTGTCGGTGGCTTGCAGCGCACAGACCACGGCGTCCTCGTACCCGTCGCCGCTGACGTCTCCCACGGAGGCGACCTGTCCGCCGAGCTTGTCGCCGCCCAGCCCCTCGCTCTGTTGGGGGGCATCTTTGGCGAGGGTTGCCCCTGCGACTGGCCCCATGAAGGCGTAGTACTTGCCCTGGTTGGAGGTGGTCTCCCCAGGCACATCGTGGGCGTATGAGCCAAAGACCAAGTCATCGACCCCGTCCCCGTTCCCGTCGACCAGAGCCAAGCTCTTTCCGATCTGGTCGTTCACCGCTTCACCCAAGACCGCACCGGCGGCCAAGTCGTTCGCGCTGCCGTCTTTGAGGGCTGCGGCGGCAAAGAGGTAGACCACACCGCGCCCGGAGCTCTGCTTGCGGGCTCCGACGGCGAGGTCCCCTTGGGTGCCATCTCCGCTCAGGTCACCCCATGCCAGAGCCGCACCAAACTCATCGGAAATGCTCTCTCCGACGATGGTCCCGCGTGGGATCCCGATGTCGTAGATCTGCACTGTACCGGCCCCAGTGACGTCGGCGAAGGTGGCGGAGACGGCGAGCCGGTCTCCACTGCCGTGCATGTAGAAGCCCATCTGGTCCTGGCGGTCCTCGCCGACCACAGCCTCTTGCGCCTCTGCGGTGGTCAGGCCCGGAACCACGTCATCAAAGATGAGGAAGATCCCGGAGTTGCTCGCACCAGTCGGGCTGTATCGGTTGTCCCCGACGACCAAGTCCCAGTTGCCAGACTTGTCTTGCACGGTGGTCAGCGAGACGCCCAAGTTCAGCGCGGCGATGTGGCTGGTCGTGATGGTCGCGTCTGCGTCGTCTACATCAAAGACACACGCGGTGACGGAGTCACAGTTGTCATCGACGGTGTCACCGCAGACTTCCAGCGCGTCCGGATGAATCTCGGCCGAGCTGTCATCGCAGTCTTTCTGGTTGGCCACAAAGCCATCCAGGCGCTCGCAGAGCTCGACGGGCATGGCCGGGTCGCCGAAGCCGTCGCCGTCCGCGTCCGCGTAGAAGCGCAAGCTGTTCTCGGCCCCTTCGGGGTCGAGGTTGTCCGCGGCGCCATCGCAGTCCTCGTCCACGTCGTCTACATCGCAGACCTCGCTTCCATCGGGGCTGATGGCGGCGGCCTTGTCGTCGCAGTCATTCGGATCGTCCACGTAGCCATCGGGCTGCTCGCAAGCGAGCACGCTGTCTGCGACGTTGCCGTAGCCATCCTTGTCGCCGTCCCGGTACCAGGTCTCCGCGCTGTCCGCGTCCAACTCCGAGTCTGCGTCGTCAGTGTCTCCGTCGCAGTCGTCGTCCACGCCGTTGCAGACCTCGGGGGCGCCAGGGTTTTGATCGCTGTTTCCGTCGGCGCAGTCTCCGGCTTGGGGAGCGTATTCCTGGCCAGGAGAATCACAGGCCTGAACCTCAGCTCCTGCCCCGTAGCCGTCGCCGTCGCCGTCCAAGAACCAGCTCAGCTGTCCCACATCAGCGTTGTCATCGTCGCAGTCTTGCCACCCTTCCAGGCCATCCCCGTCGCGATCCCAGTCGCTTGGGGTGAGCAAAACACACCCCGTCGCGAGGGCGATCACAAAGGACAGAGACATTCGAATCACCGGGGCCATAGGGGTTGTGCGGCTTGAACACGCCGTTATAACCCGTCGCGCCCTGTGGTCCGGGCAAAGCGGAGGCCCCTATGTCGCTTCGTGATGCGCTGCTCAAGTCCGGCGCCGTTTCCAAGAAGCAGGTCAAGGGCACCGAGCGCCGCCTAAAGGCCGAGCGCCGCAAGAAGCAAGCCTCCAAAGAGAAGGCCAAGCTGGTGGCCAAACGCGAGGCCGAAGCGCTGGCCAAGGCCAAGGCAGAAGCCGCCCAGGCCAAGCTTGAGCAGCGCATCGCCCTGGCGAGAATCGAAGCAGCGGCGGCCCAGAAGCTCCGTTTGGTTCACCTGATTCAAGGAGGCCATCTGCGCTTGAGCGGAGGCCCAGCTCGCTTCTTCTTTGTTGGACGGGACGAGCGCACCGTGCACCGTCTTTGGGTGCCATGGAAAGTGGCCCAGGGTCTGCGCAGCGGCGCTCTGGCGATCGCCATCTTGCAGCAGCGCCACGTAGAGGACGACTACGTAGTGATCGAGCGGGCCCTGGCAGAACAGGTGCTGGGCATCCATCCTCCCGCCATTCGCTTCTTCAACCTCACCCCGCCCGAAGACCTGCCTGAGCATGGGCTCTTGGACGACTGGATCGGTGAGCGTGCGAGACAAGCACAGTGACCCACGGGCCTTCGGAAAGGCCTAGGACTTGTTGCGCTCGGCCAACTGAAGCTGCGAGAAGCCGAAGCGCACCTTGAGCGTCATGAACTCCTCGCCCACCTCCAGGTGGACGTCGCTGACCTCCATCTTGAGCTTCAAGGCGGTTCCGGCGCCAGCCACCAGCTCATCGAGCTGCGCCTTGGGAAGGACGGTGACGGGGTTCAGCTTGTCCTGAGCTTGCTGCTCCAGCACCTTGCCCAACACATCGTTGAGCAGCTTGAGCGGCAAGCTATCGCCCAAGTTCAGGCCCACGTCTTGGACCTGACCGACGATCTCCTTCTTGTTCGCGTCGTAGTGGATGCCGCCCAGAGCGATCTCCGCGCCAACGCGCTTTTCCAGCCGGAAGGGAAGCTCCAGGTTCTCCCCCAAGAGTACGGCCTTGCCTGTGGCCACCGCCTTGAAGTAGGCCTCGGCGCCGATCTGTTGGTCGCCGTAGTTGAACTGGCTGCCCTCGCCATCGAGCAGCACCTCCCAGTCCCCTTCTACCCGCAGCACTTTGTCCAGGGTCTCGTAGATCTGTCCCTTCCGGGACGTCCACACCGACGCGGCGCGGTCCTTGACCTTGACCATGGCTGAGCCCTCGGGGCCCTCTAGCAGTCCGGCCACCTTCTGCTTCACCTGAAGCTGGCGGGCAGCCATGCGCAGGTTCTCGCTCAGGTTGAAGGCCCCACCTTGGATCTTGTAGGGCAGGGCAGCGCCCAGCAGCTCGGTGAACAGGCCCTTCCCGATGGACATCGAGAAGTGGTACTCGTCTTGAACACTGGCCATTGAGCCTCCCGGTCCGGCCAGTATAGAGGCCAGCCGCAGGTCATTGTTGCTGGCATTGTTTCCAGAGCGCCATCTACGGTCCCTTGCCAGGGTCGCTCGCTAGGGGTACTTGCCGCGCCGAATCAACCCCTTGCAGCCCTACCCAGAAAGGAGTTCGCCATGGAGCGCACCTTCAGCATCATCAAGCCCGACGCCACCAAGAAAGGCGTCATCGGCAAGATCGTCGCCCGTTTCGAGGAGGAAGGCCTCCGCATCGTCGCGATGAAGAAGATCCACATGAGCCTGCGCGTCGCTGAAGGCTTCTACGCCGTTCACAGCGCCCGTCCTTTCTTCGGCGAACTGACCGAGTTCATGTCCAGCGGTCCCTGCGTCGTGATGGTGCTCGAGGGCGAGAACGCCATCAAGCGCAACCGCGAGATCATGGGCGCGACCAACCCCGCCGAGGCAGCTGACAACACCCTGCGCAAGCTCTACGCCGACAGCATCGGCGAGAACGCTGTGCACGGCTCGGACGCTCCTGAGACCGCCGCCGAAGAGATCGCGTACTTCTTCGCAGCCACCGAGCTCTCCTGAGTCGGCCCGGGCGGCCCTGACCTGAGGGCCCCCAAAAGAGCGCCGCACCCTGTACAGTTCCAGGGTGCGGCCTCCTTTTCCTGCCAAATGGATCCCAGACTGGATCCCCGATTGGGTCCCAAGCTGGGCGCCCGCGTCGGTGGCCGGCATTCTTCTGCTCCTTGCAGCCGCGTGGCCCTTCCGCCAAGCCTGGATCGCCGGCGCGCTGCCCGGGGCCGGGCCTGATGTGGTCTCCACTGTCTGGGGCATGTGGTGGTTCCAGCAGTCCTGGACGGGCGCGGCCTGGGGTGAGCTGAGCCCCTTGGTCAACGCGCCCAACGGCGCATACGGCTCGGTCCTCTCGCCAAGCTCCGCGCTGCTCTTTGCGATCTCCGAGCCCCTCCTGGGCATCGCCCGTGCGGCCTGCCTGGCCGCCCTACTTCAAGTCGCTGGCTTGGCCTTTGGGGTGGTCTGGTTGGCGAGGAGGCTGGGCCTGAGCAGCTTGGCCTCGTGGGCGGCAGGCTTCTTCACCCTCGTGGGCCGCTACCTGATCTACGACACCGGCGAGGGCTCCCTGGTGGCGATCGCTGCCCTCCCCCTCCCAATCGGCCTGGGCTTGCTCACCAAACGTGGCTGGGGACCGGCACTGGCCGGCGGCGCCTGCATCATGTGGGCGGCTCTGGAAAATCCTTACCTGGCCTTGATCCTGCCGGTGGCCGCAGGGGTCAGCTGGCTTCGGGACCGGCGCTTGCCCTTGGCCGTGGGCACTGTGCTGGGCTGCTTGGGCACCTTGGGAATCAGCCGGCTCTTCGCCAGATCCGCAAACCCCAACTACCCAAACGCCAGAGCCGGAGAGTGGTACCGACTTGGCCCCTGGCGCATCGAGATCGTGGACATGCCTTGGGCCCGTGCCTCCCTCCGTGAGCTCTTCTGGCCAACGGAGCTCTCTTGGACCGTCGATGCAAGCACCGGCGTAGATGCCAGCGGCGGCCTGTACCTGGGCTGGAGTCTCTTGATTCTGGCGGCTGTGGGTGGCGCTCTGACTTGGCGGCGCAGCTGGCCCTGGATCCTGGCCTGCCTCGCGGCGCTGCTCTTGGCCCTGGGCTCCTTCCCTGGCGGTCCCTTCGTGGTGCTCAATGGACTGATGGACGCCTTCCTACGGCCCTTGACCCAGCCCACCCGTTTCCTGGTCTTGGCCAGCATCGGCCTGAGCGTTTTGGCGGCGACGGGCCTTGAGCAAACGGGTCAGCGGCTTGGCCCTAAGGCGCTGATATTGATTGTCTTTGTGGCAGTGGATGCCTTCGTGCTCGGGGGCATGTCTCTACGCCCCCCATCCCAAGCCTTGCCCAGCTCAGATTGTGTCACCGGCCTGGAAGGTGGCGTGCTGATCTGGCCCTTGGATGGCCGCATGGACGACCCCTCCCTGGCCCGCATGCTGCAGATGCACCATCAGCAACCCGCCCCCCAACGCGGCATCGCCAGCTGGCGTCTGAATGGCGAGGACGTCCACCGCAGCTTGCAGCTCCATGGCTTCAGCGATGACCCCAAGTTCGGCACCCTGACTTGGAAGCCTATCCAGGAGCTCGGGTACCAGAACTTGGTGGTCTTGCCCAGCGGACCGAAGATCCCCATCGCGCTGCCGACAGCTCAGTGCCAGACCCCGGACTTGGCGGTCTACCGCATCGCGGATCTGCCCGACGAGCCTGTGATTCGCTGACCCTAATCGGCGCAGCGAAAGCCACTGGTCTTGCGTCGAAGCTCCGGAAGGAACTGGTTCTGCTCTCCAGCAGGGTGAGCTGCTGCGTCAAAGAAGTAGCTGCCACCCCGCACCGCCACGTACAGGCTCGGTCCCGGCGCATGCACGTCGGTCCAGCCTTGGGTCTCCCCCTGGCTCTTCTCGGTGCTCTCTACCAACTCCCACGAGTCCACCCGAGCGTCTGAGGTGAACTCCCAGGCGTTGCCGAAGGCATCCAGCAAGCCGTAGGGGCTGGCCCCTTGGGGAAAGCTTCCGACGGGAGAGGTGGTCAGATAGCCGTCGGAGTCATCGAAGTTGGGCTCATCCATCTTGCCGTGGTTCAACGCCATCGCATCGTAGTCCTTGCCCCAAGGGTAGCTGCGCTCAGCGCTCTGCTCCCCGAGCGCGGCCAGCTGCCACTCCGACTCGGTGGGCAGGCGCTTGCCGGCCCAGGCGCAGTACTCGGTGGCGTCGTACCAGCTGACCAGGATGACGGGGTGCTCTCCGGTGCCATCCGGGAAGTCGTTGCCGCTCCAGTTGTAGCCCTCCTGGGCCCAGTCCTCTTCGACGTGGGGGGGGCGGTAGCCCGTGGCGTCCAGGAAGCGCTTGTAGGCCGAGCGGGTGACCTCGGTCCGGTCGATCCGAAAGGGCTTGACCCAGACCGCGCGCGGCGTGAGGCGCTGCCCAGTGCTCACCCACTTCGCGGTGGCGCGTGCTTGCAGGGCACGTGGAGCGATGGGGGGGGGGGCACCTGGCGCTCCCTGACCCGCTGCCCCCTCCGATGCGACCCCTCCCGGCGGCAGACCCAAGTCGGGTCCTACGCCCGCTTTGGGAGCCGTCCCTCCTGCCGGCGTCCCTGGCCTTGCTCCACCCTGAAGGGGTGGTCCTTTGGGCCCCTGACTCGGCTGGCTCGCCGGCTGGCTCGCCGGCTGGCTCGCCGGCTGGCCTGGGGTCTTGGTTCCTGGGCGCTGCACGGGTCCAGGACGCTGCTGGCCCTGGGGCCGCATGGCCGGAACCTGAACCGGCAGCGGGTCGGCGCCCAGTGAGATCCAGCCACCGGGCACCGCAACCATCTCCGGCGGCGTGCTGCCACAAGAGAGCAGGAGCGTCAGTATGCGCATCGAAACCCCGCCGTAAAGCTGGCTTGTTCTGGCCGCCGGGGCTCGCGTCGCTGGCATCGGCAGTAGCTGGGCAGGTTCATGTAGCTTCCGCCGCGCAGCACCCTCCAGGTCCCACTCTCAGGCCCCGCCGGGTCGCTGACTGCTCCCTCCTCCCAGGGGCCGTACCAGTCTGCGGTCCACTCCCAGAGGTTGCCCGCCATGTGCGCCAGCCCCTCTGGGCTGAGCTGGTCATCGGGGGCCAAGGACACCGGCGAAGTCTTGACCTGAGAGAGGTGTCCGAACTTGCCACCGTCGTACCAGACCGCCGCCTTCTCCCCCACCCCCCAAGGATAATCCTGGGCTTTGCCACCACAGGCCGCCCGCTCCCACTCTGCCTCGGTGGGCAAGCGGCCACCCTTGGCCACACAATAGGCCTCGGCCTCAAACCAGCTCACGCCAACAACAGGATGGTCCGGGGTCCTCCCTGCGGCCCGGTCGACAACTCCCAAGCCCTGCGGGTTCTGCTTTGCCCAGTCCCACCCCGCCGAACTCCAGTGCGCTCTCTCGCTGTAGGCCCCGGAGGCAACCCAAGCCTCAAAGTCCGCGATGGAGACTTCGGTGGCATCGATGCGGAAGGCGGCCAAGCTGACCTGCCGCGGCGGCGCGTCGGGTTGGATCTGAGCCCCCTGGGTGTAGGTCCCCGCTGGGATCTCTACTGGAGCGGGCGCCAGAGCCAGAGTCGTGAGGAGCAGCCACATAGGAGGACCCTACCAGCGTCTATTGGGGTGGTGGTGGAGGCGCGCCCCCAGGCCTGGGCTGGGAGAGTCCCGGGCCCAAGTCGGAGTCGTCCAGGGCGTCCAAGTCCTTGTCCCCTGGCAGCACCCAAATCAGCAGACCATCTTCAGCAATGGGCTCCCCCAAGGCGTCCCTCAAGATGCGCTCATAGGCATGCGTTCCGGCGAGCTCGGACCACTCCTGGTGCAGGACCACAGCGCCGTAGCGCGCCAGCAACTTTCGCTTGAGGGCGCCGCCCAGAGGCCGCGGCGTCTCCTCCATCACCCCGGACCAATGGTGTAGGAAAGGGTCTTTGGCGCTCCCCAAGCGCACATCGGGCACAAAAGGAATGGGCCGCTCGTGTAAGGTCTGCCACCAGAAGTAGCGCGAGGTCAGCATGGACGTGCCGACCTCGACCGGGAGATTGAGCACCATGCCTTGGGTGTTCTGGAGCTGGGCCAGAGACGGCGGGACAGCGCTGGTGGAGGTCGGGATCGGCCACACCGCAAGGGAGCCCCAGAAGGACTCAAAGATCAGGAGCCCGCCAACGAGCAGCGCTGGCCACCGTGCGTGGGCGAATCGGGACATGACCCAGACCACGCCCTGCCCAGCCAGAACGCAGGCCAGGATCTGCCCCGGCAGCGACAGGCGCAGGGGGTGCGTGATGGCGATCTGCGGCAGCATGCGGACCAGCCAACCAAAGGGCATCGAGAGCTTCCAGCCGCCAGCAAAGGTGACGAAGGCATCTCCCCACCAGAGATAGGTCCCCAAGCCCAGCACCAGACTGGAGGCGCAGACCGCCGCCCAGATCCGCAGACGAGGCCGCACGACCACCGCAAGCGCCACCAGCAGCACGACGGTCACGCGCAGGTAGGCGGTGTGCAGAAAGGGCTCGCCGTAGACCCCCATCAAGTCCACGGACTGGAAACGCCCAGGCAGCAGGTAGATCCGGGGATCGACGGCGTTGTGCTCCAGGAGCGCGACGTGCAATGAGAGGCTCCGAGAGATCAGGGCATCCTTGGCGTCCAAGCTGGCCTTGAAGACCATCCAAACGGGCGCGGCCAAGGCCCCAGCGATGAGTCCAGCGAGGGGAACGCCGCTCAGGGCACCGGGCAAGAGACGGCGCTCTCGCCAGAGAAGCTGAGCCTGACGCAAGAGCAGGTAGACCGTGACGGCCAAGGCGGCCGAGAGCCCTTGGTAGAAGCTCCAAGCGGTCGCAAGCCCCCCCATCAACCCCAAGAGCGCCCAGTCTTGTGGCTTGCCCCTGCGGCCCACCCGCGCGGCCGCCCAGAGGCTGCCAGCGACCCAGTGCAGCGAGGCGACCTCGGAGATGCCGTTGTGCAGCTCACAGAGCAGGAAGGGCAGCGTGGCGCAGGCCATGCCCGAGATCCAGCGGCCAGCGTCCTGTCCCTCGATCTCCTCATAGAGCAGCTGTCCAGCCACCCCGCTGAGGAATACGCGCATCATCAGCGCCAGGTTGTAGGCCACAGCGGGGCCCGCCAGCCAGGTCACCGGAGCCCAAATGACCGCACCTGGGGTGTCGATAAAGTAGAGCGCTCCCCCCCCGGGCCCTCCGGCCAATGGGGTCCAAGTCGGCCACACTCCGGCCGCCAGAGACTCCGCGACGTACCAGAAGCCCCAGGCGTGGTTCCACACATCGATGCGCGCGTCCCCAAGCAGGGTCTCGGCGGGGTGCAGGGCCACGGGCCACGTGACCAGAACCGCCACCGCTGCCCAGAGGAGCGTGGGAACGAGCCAACGGTTCATGGGCGCCGCGGGGGCTGGGGATTTGGAGGGCCCTGGGGATTTGGAGGGCCCTGGG
>OJIO01000611.1_pt1 | contig 21325 bp, 17 predicted proteins | sample 1595621 | NCBI WGS metagenome assembly OJIO01 (sample SAMN05416776, study PRJEB24817) | seawater metagenome | isolation source: Sea water | place: Canada:Atlantic | collected 2013-07
AGATTTCTGCCTGTCTCGTGGGCTCGGAGATGTGTATAAGAGACAGTTATTGTACCGCTCTGCCAAGGCATTGTTGTGGGCTTGTAACGTTGGATCTAGGGCATTTTTTTTGCGTTTAGGAAAATCTGCTTGCAGCATAATAAAATGATCTTTAGCATACGTTAAAAAGTGTTCTGTCTCAAATATCTCTCTATTTAATTTAATACACGGAGCGCACCAGTCGCTTCCTTGAAAGACCAGTAGTATTGTTTTTTCTTGGGTTGTAGACAACTCCTTAGCCTGCTGGAAATTGGTAAGCCATTGTTGTGCATGCAGTTGGGTAAAGCTCGCTACACAAAAAATAAAAAGCAATAGATATTTATTCATAAAGTTTAAATTAACAGGCACTCATTATGTTTTACGTAGTTCCAATGTATGTAAAATATTTTAAAATGTAAACTAATTTTATAACGCATCTATATAATTTATGTAAGGCACTTAGTATAGTGTTAGAAATTATTTTTTAAATTTAATATGGTACTACTAAAAGAGTACCTTTGCGCTTTATATTTTAACGTATTTATCCCAATGAAGCAAATTACCAACACCATATTAATGATACGCCCTGTTGCATTCAGAATGAATGAACAAACCAAGGTGAATAATTATTTTCAAGAAGATCTTGATTTAAAATACTCAGAAATTAATGCAAAGGCGCAGGTAGAGTTTGACACATTTGTGACAAAACTTCGTGGTGTAGGTGTGGAGGTAATTGTTGAGGACGATATCATGGGTCTGGACACCCCAGATTCTATTTTTCCAAACAACTGGGTTAGTTTTCATCAAAACGGTACAGTTGCCCTGTATCCTATGTTTGCCGAAAACAGACGTCGTGAAAGACGTGAGGAGATTATTACAAGACTAGAAAAAGAAGGATTTGTTGTAGAGGGCTTCATGGATTATACCCAAGCAGAGGAGCAAGAATATTTTTTAGAAGGTACAGGTAGTTTATTATTGGACCGTGAAAATGGGAAGGCATATTGCGCAATCTCCCAAAGAGCCCACGAGGAGCTTATCGTAGAGTTTTGCGAAGATTTTGAGATGGACCCTGTAATTTTCACGGCAAATCAAACTGTTTATGACCAGCGAAAGCCTATTTACCATACCAATGTTATGATGGCCTTGGCTGAGAATTTTGTGGTCATTTGTCTAGACACCATTGATGATAAGCATGAAAAGAAACAAGTACTCAAGCATCTCAAAGAAACCAAGAAAGAAGTCATCGCAATAACAGAGGCTCAGATGCATCAATTTGCAGGAAATATGCTACAGGTTTTGGGAGCAGACAATCAAAAATACATGGTTATGAGTGAGGCAGCTCGCTCCAGCCTTAAAAGTGATCAGGTAAAGGCAATCCAAAAGCATTGTAAAATTTTAAGCAGTGATTTAACTACCATAGAGACCTGTGGTGGAGGAAGCGCTAGGTGCATGATGGCTGAGGTATTTTTACCTAAGGCCTTGACAAAAGCATAAGCCTATTATTGCTGTGCAATACGCTTTATCATGCCATCAAAAATAAAATAATGGAACGGTAACATGATATACCAATAGGCTCTACCTAGTAGGCCTTTTGGCCTAAAAGTTGCTGTTTGATGTAGCACGTTGTCTTTGTCTATCTTAAATTCTAGCCAGGCTTCTCCCGGTACTCTCATCTCAGCAAAAAGCAGCAATCTTTTTTGGGTTTTATCTGCCAGTATCACGCGCCAAAAATCAAGGGCATCTCCCTCATTGATCGTATTTGTGTTGGTTCTTCCTCTTCTCAGACCAACACCGCCAAATAGTTTATCTACAGCTCCTCTTAAACGCCACAGCCAGTTTGCATAATACCAACCACGCTTACCACCAATAGACCATATATTTTCTAGGGCCTTTTCTGGATTTTTAAGCACGATGCTTTGCTTGTCTTTCACGCAACCATTTACAGGGACCTCTATATATTTTTTAAGATCATTTCTAAAACGGCCGCTAATCATAGAGTCTTTCCAGCTAGAGACCACTTGGTTTTGTTTTATTTTCTTGAAAGCTAACTCTATGGCTTTTTGATATGAGATAGATTCAATTTTTAAAATATCTTTAAGTCTAGTATCACTTGTTATTACCTCTATGCGCATACTGTCTACTAAATTAAGGGCTAGCTTGTAGGAGGTAGAGGTAACAAAGTAAAGCCAGTAGCTTGATATTTTGGGTGACAAAAAGGGTAGGGTAACAATGGTTAAGTTTAATTTTCTAAAACGGGCATATCCCTCCATCATTTCTCTGTAGCTTAACACATCAGGCCCGCCAATATCAAAGCTTTCATTGTAACACTCTTTGTTTCCAAGTACACCTGTAAGGTAATTAAGTACATCTCTTATGGCTATGGGTTGACATTTTGTTTTAACCCACCTGGGGGTTACCATTAAAGGTAGTTTTTCACACAAATCTCTAATGATTTCAAAAGAGGCGCTACCACTACCCACAATAATTGCTGCTCGTAAAACCGTTACTGCAGCGCTACCTTGGTATAAAATATTTTCTACATTTTTACGAGACCAAAGGTGCTTGGAAAGGCTTTGCTCATTGGCAATACCTCCAACATAAATTACTTGCTTGCAATTTGTTGGCTCCAGGTAGGTGTTAAAGTTTTTTACTGCGCGCTCTTCTTTTTCATCAAAATCACTTGTAGAGGAGCTCATTGAGTGAATTAAATAGTAGGCCGCGTCTATGTCTTTTGGGAGCGCATCGGGTCTCACCTCTTGCAGAAAATCAATAACTACTATTTCAATTTGTTTTTTTAAATCTTCAGAAATAGACAACCTGTTAGCGTCTCTCACAGAACAAACTACCTGATGCCCTTGGTCTAATAATAGCGGAAGCAGGCGCATGCCTATGTATCCGTTTGCTCCTGTAAGTAATATTTTCAAATCAGTTGTTTTTTTAAAGATACGCAGGACTTCTGAAAAGATAAAGCCTTATAAGGGTATTAACGTGACTTTAAGTTTTATTGTATCTAGTTATTATAACAACCCTGTTTTGAAATTGTTTTTCAAAAAACAGTATCTTCATGCTTTAAAAATTGGATAAAATGAAGGTGTTAAAGTGGGTGCTACTTCTTGGGGGTATTGTTATTTTTTGTTTTGGAATTTTCTCCTTTTTTCAACCTCAAAAAACACCGATAAACCAACTTCTAGCAATGATGGGTTTGGCCCTTATTGGGGTTGTGGCTAGTCTTGCCATAAAAAATAAGCCCTAGTTATTATATATCTTCTATTCTAAGACCGCTTAAGCGTGTTTTTGCTTTTAGTATTTTTTGAACAAAGCGATGAATTTCTTTGTCTTTGGTGCGTGCCTGTATTTTAATAAAATAGTTGTCTTTGTAGATAGAATACTCTTCTGCCTTCCCTTTATACAATACCAGTTTATGGTATGGGATGACCAAAGCATAGCTTTCAAGTAAAGATCTAAAACCAACAATAATACCATTGGGGCGCATCTCTATATTGCACTGATTTCTGTTGTTGTCTAAAATAAGTAGGTTGTGAATTTGTATGCTTGTTTGAGTAATAATCAGCTTAGGCGAGCCAATGCCTTTAAGCTTAAAACGCTCTGGCAAAGAATAGGGTTTTCCAACTTGCTGGTCAATTTTATTGTCTATCTGTTTGTTGTTGTAAGAAACGTTTACCAGCATATTTTTTAATCTTAATCTTAATCTAGTTGAAATCGTAGTTATTAATAACACTTTGTTCTACCTAATTACAAAAATAACAAACCCAAGAGCTTAAAAAAAGACTTTAGCAGCCTCAATATTATTTTATGAGAACTGATGTGTTAAAGACTCCTGATTTTTATATTTCTTGCGTTGCGATCACTCCCATTTTAAAGAAACAAATAACAGTACCAAAAAAGCCTTAAAAAAACTATCTTTACACCTTTAAAATGAATCCATGACCCTACAAGATATCCTTAGTCAGAAAGTTAAAGATGCTATCAAAAGCCTTTATGATACCAGCCTAGAAACAGTAGAGTTTCAAGCCACTCGTAAAGAGTTTGAGGGTGATATTACTGTAGTGGTGTTTCCTATGCTGCGAGTTGTCAAGGGAAACCCTGTGGCTATTGGCCAAGCAATTGGCGCCTATTTACAAGAGCACGTTGCTCATGTTACTGGTTTTAATGTTGTAAAAGGTTTTTTAAACATCGTTATAAGTGACGGGTATTATTTAGATTTTTTCAGTACTACAACTGCTTGGAATACTTTTGGAACACTCCCTCCCGGTGATGATGCTATGATGGTAGAGTTTGCCTCTCCAAATACAAACAAGCCACTTCATTTAGGACATGTTCGCAATGTGTTGCTAGGGTACAGTGTAGCTCAAATAGTGAAAGCTAGCGGTAAAAAAGTTTACAAAACACAAATTATAAACGATCGAGGTATTCATATCTGTAAAAGTATGCTTGCTTGGCAACGATACGGTAAGGGAGAAACGCCACAATCATCAGGGAAAAAGGGTGATAAATTAGTGGGAGACTACTATGTACGTTTTGATAAAGAGTATAAAAAAGAAATTGCCGATTTAATAGCCCAAGGAATTTCAGAAGAAGATGCAAAAAAGCAAGCTCCTATTATTGTGCAGGCGCAGCAAATGCTCCTGCAGTGGGAGGCTGGAGACAAAGAGGTGGTTTCACTTTGGGAAACTATGAATGGTTGGGTCTATGATGGTTTTGATCAAACCTACGCAGCTATTGGGGTAGATTTTGATAAAAATTACTACGAAAGCAACACCTATTTACTAGGTAAAGAATTTATCCAAGAAGGGCTCTCTAGTGGGGTCTTTGTTAAAGATCCTGACGGCTCTGTTTGGTGTGATCTTACCGATAAGGGCTTAGATAGAAAAATTGTGTTACGCGCAGACGGTACAGCTGTTTATATTACTCAAGATATAGGAACTGCCATACAGCGTGTTAAAGATTATCCAGATATAAACGGTATGATTTACACCGTTGGAAATGAGCAGGATTATCATTTTCAGGTACTATTTTTAATACTACAGAAATTAGGATTTGGGTGGGCTAAAAATTTATTCCACCTAAGTTATGGAATGGTTGATTTGCCAAGTGGTAAAATGAAATCTAGAGAAGGAACGGTAGTAGATGCAGATGATTTAATTAAAGACATGACTGCTACAGCCTGTAGCATTTCTGAGGCGCTGGGTAAAATTGATGATTTTTCTATTCAAGAAAAACAATCGCTTTACACTACCATAGGTCTTGGGGCTTTAAAATATTATATTTTAAAGGTGGATCCAAAAAAACGCATCTTATTTAACCCAGAAGAGAGTGTAGATTTTCAAGGAAATACAGGGCCTTTTATTCAATACACCTACGCGCGTATTCAATCAATTTTAAGAAAGGCTTCAGGGGCTACCCAACAATCTAAGGAGGGTATTGTTTCTCTTGATCCTAAAGAAAAACAGGTGCTTAAAACACTTCAGTTGTTTCCTGAGACAATTCAACTGGCAGCTCAGCATTATAGCCCAGCACTCATAGCAAATTACACTTATGATTTGGTAAAAGACTTTAATTCTTTTTATCAAAACGTGCCTATTTTTGCTGCTCAGGACACGACAGAAAAAGAATTTAGAGTGGCACTTTGTGGCGCAGTTGGAGCGGTTATAAAAACAGCATTTTCATTGTTAGGGATACAAGTTCCTGACAGAATGTAGTTTTTTAAAACAATAGCTGTACTGATATATTGGGTGTAAAGCCCAGAGAAAACTGCGTAACGGTATTTATATAATTTTCTTCTTGGGCGTTTGTCTGTAATTGGTAGTATCTCCCCAATTCATTTTTTGTGTCAAACAAATTTAGTAATGAAAGGTTTACTACGGCGCTAAACGTATCGTCTAAAGATGTCTTGTATACCCCTGATATGTTTGTTCTAAAATAATGTTTTAATGTTTCGTTGTTAGGGCTGTTGTATTGTATCTGTGGCCCGTTATTGGTGTTTGAAATAGCTCCCTGATTAACCGTTGTGGTATAGGGTAATCCAGAATGGTAATTAACCCCAGCAGAAATAGTGAAGTCTTTTAGGGTATAGGTTGCAATAGCATTTACACAATGTGTGACATTAAAATTGTTGGGAAAACGCATTGGGCTAAGGGTTTTAAATTCGTAGTTGCTATCTGTGTAGGTGTAGCTTAACCAGCTAGTGAAGTTTTTAAGTTTTTTCCCAACAGATATTTCCAGGCCTTGACTTGTATAGTTTCCGATGGCTTGTGCGTTTTCAAGTTGGTTTCTAAAACCAAGATTACGGGTGTTTAAACCGTCTACTTTTTTATAAAAAACCTCTGCGTTAAGGGTCCATTTTTTTAGGTTATAATCTGTCCCAAATGATGCCTGACCGCTTTTTAACAAAGGATTTTGAACTCCATCTGCCAGGATCCATTGTTTGTTTTGTATGCCTAATAATTGATTTTCATTGGCTGTAAATTGCAATACGTTTTGGTGTTTTTTCTCACCAGATAGAAACACATTCCATTGTTTTTTTAACGCGTGTGAAATGGTAATTCTTGGTTCTATCTGCGTATCAAAATTGGAAAGATTTGTTACTCTTGCCCCTAAGGTTAATGTAGTTTTATCATCAAATAGTTGGGCAGTTGTTTGCGCGTAAAATCCATTAGTTATTCCTCTTTTTGAGCTGCTCTCACTAGTATTGGTATCTTCTGTGATATCTATGGTGGTGCTGGTGTATTGATAGCCAGCCTCTATAGACAAGTCATCGTTTATACTATAGTTTGTGTCAAACTTTAGGGTTTGTTCTTTTACTTGGTTCTTTTTAAATTCTTGGCTTGCTTGTTCTACCTGCGTGTTTTGTGTGCTGGCTTTATAGGTGCTATTGCTATAATGTAACCCTGTTGTGAGTTTCTGGTTCCAGTTTCTTTGGTAATTAAAACCACCCAATAGTGTGTTTTGCTCTATTTCATTAAAACTAGCCGTTGAAATACCACCGGTAAACAAACGCTCGTTAAATTCAAGGCCATTATTAATTGTCATAAAGTGGTAGTTTAGTTTGTCTTTTGGTGAGATATCCCAAAGTGCAGAAATACTAATGTCAAAGAAATTAAAATCCTCGTCTGTTGTTCTAAGCACTTCTGGCTGGTTGTTGTTGAGGTTTGTTACTTCTGTGTTTTGAAAGGTTCTTTTAAAAAATGAGTTGTAGATAGGGTTTCCCAAACCACTGTTAATTGAGGTTCTTCCAGATCCGTGAATTGCAAAGGAGTTTGTTACAGGTATTTTCACAAAAGCATTGGTGCTTGCTAAATTTATGCCCACGCCTCCTGTTACCTCTGGATCAATGCTGTTTGTTGGATAAATGTGTAATACCCCAGAAACGCCCTCGCTGTATCTTGGATGCGTTCCGTTTTTGTAGATAATAACATTATCTATAAGGTTTGGGTTCAGGGCAGATATAAGTCCAAAAAAATGACCTGTTTGGTACATTCTAATATCGTTCCACAAAATGGTTACCTCATCACTACCACCAGCTCTTATGTTGATGTTTGAGGCTGTTTCATCGTAGCTTTGTATGCCGGGAAGCACTTGAGCAATTTGCAAGACATCTGGCTCGGTGAGTGAAGGTAAAATTTCAAAATCATCGTTTTTAATAGTAACGGCTCCTTTTTTTGTTTTTTCAATTCCTTTTGCTATGTAGCTAGAGAGCGTGATGGTAGGTAATTTATTAATGTACCCTGTGTTTATAAATAGCAAAGGGCAGCGGCCTTTTGTATTGGCTATTGCTTTATAAATGACAATTTCTTCGATAAATTGACCCTGAGAAAACAGTTCCAATACTTGGTTATCTGCAATGCTGTCTATACTTAAAACCCCACCACTGTTACTGGTGTATGTTTTGTTTTCTGAAATAGCGGTAATAAGTACTGGTTTTGCTGTTTGAGTATCAATAAATGTAGCGCAAAAAGACACCATATTTTTCGGAAACTTGACTGTTATATAACGGCTACTAACAAGGGTGAAGTTAATGTTCTCTTTGTCAGAAAACATCCTTAATGTTTGGGTAAGTGTTTGGTTTGTGTTTGGGGTAGAGACCCTAAATCTCTTTGCCGTATTGCTGTTATAAGAAAACTTTACTTCAAATGCCGTTTCAATTTGAGAAATTGCCTGCTCAAAGGCTATGGTATCTTCAGTGTTTTGAGCAAGACAATAATGAGTCCAAAAAAACAATAAAAAACAGAAGTATATAAGGCTATACTTATTGTTTTTTAGGGTCATAAATTTGTACTTCATTTTTTGAATCTTTGCTAAAAGAAAGGTTAAGTGGTAGTGTTACAGTTTGTAGCGCCTGGTCAAGGTTTGTATGGGTAAAGCTACCTGTATAACGTAAAGTTACATCAATATTTTTAGTTGTGAGGGTAACTTTGTAATGTTTTTCAATTTCCATCAATACTGCATCTAGAGGTACATCTACAAAACTACTTTCATTAAAAATCCAGCTTGGTTTTGAGGTATATATTTTATTGTTAACCAACATAGGAGCAAAGCTAAAGGAGTCACCGGGAGTAACCAGAGTATTGATTCCATTGGCATTAACAGAGACAAGGCCTTCAAAACAAGAAACAATTAAAATATCATTCTCTGTTTTTACATTAAAAGAGGTGCCAAGAACACTCACGCTTCCACTTGGGGTACGTACGGTAAAAGTCTTGCCTTTAGCAACTTCAAAATAAGCCTCACCCTCAAGGGTTACTTCTCTATTAAAGGGCCAGCCATATTTTTTGTAGCTAATACGGGCGTTTTCTTTTAATGTTATTTTTGAGCTATCTGGTAATTCAATTGTTTGTATACTGGCAATAGGCGCCTGTATGTTTGTAGGTAGGGAAGTTACAAATACAGTAGATCCTGCTAGTAGTATAAAAATTGCCGCTATTTTCAACAGTATTGGCATTGTAACAACTTTAGGTCTTTTTTGTTTCTGGGGTTTGTTAAACAAAGGAGTATCTCTAAGTGCTTTTATTCCAGATGTAATATCGTGCTCAGGCAATACCATACGTTTTGTATGGGCATCTATTTTTGTGTAGGAGTCAAAATCTGGCCACGCGTTAAGCACCTGCATATCTGCAGGGGTTGCCTCATTGTTGAGCCATTTTTCTAATGCTTGTTTTGTTTCCATCTACTTGCTTGTTATACTATAACAGTTTAATTGTTATTTTACCACCTTAGGGGGTTTATAAATTTTCTATAGTCTCTCTTAATTTTTCTAGAGCATCCAATACTCGTTTGCCTGCAGCTTTTTCTGAAATGTTATAAATGGCAGCAATTTCTCTATATTTTTTATCCTCCACACGGCTTAGTAAAAAAGCAGTGCGTTGTAATTGGGTGAGGCTATCTAGTGCTTTTTGTAATTTCTGACCAAATTCCTTTTCTTCCAATAGAAACTCTGGTGAGTTGTTGTCTTGTGATTTTTTTACACTTTGGGTGAATTTAAATTGCACCTTTTTATGAGCAACGGTATTTAAAAAAAGGTTGTTTGCGGTTGTAAAGAGATAACTCTTGGCCTTTTCAGGGGTTACTTTTGCGCAATTTTGCCATAATTTTAAAAAAGCTTCTTGTACCAAATCATAAGAGGCATCTGTGTCCTTTGTTTTAAAGAACATAAAATTGCGTAATGATTGTGCCTGGGCTTTATAGACTTTATTAAAGGCCTGTTCTTGGCAAATGTTTGTTTGTTTTTCCATGATTTGATGGCGTAAAACTATAAAAAAAATAATTAGTTTTTATGCCCTTGTGTTTTGGAAGTTGTCTTGTTATAGGTTACTTGTTTTTGTAAACACGGCCAAGCTTCATGACAAATGTAATGTCTTTTAATACAGAAATATCTTCTAAAGGGCTAGTGTCTGTGGCCACCATATCAGCCTGCATGCCAGGTGTTATTTTTCCAATTACATTTTCTTTACCTAAAAGGGTAGCTGCATTGATAGTTGCTGTTTTAATGGCGCTATTTTGGTCCATACCGTATAGTACCATTAGTTCAAATTCACGGGCATTAGTGCCGTGTCTACTCACGCCGCTGTCTGTGCCAAAGGCAATATTAACATTGCCTTTCAATGCTTTTTTGAAAGAGGCCTCAACCACGGGAGCTACTTGTTTTATTTTTTCTATGATTGCTGGTGGTATGTTTGGGTTTATAGATAGTTCTTCATACACAGAAACACCTGCCAAAAGGGTAGGCACTAGATACGCCCCTGTTTGTTTAAAGAGCCTAATAGATTCATCATTTAAATAAGAGCCGTGTTCTATAGAGTTTACTCCCGCCCTAAGGGCAGCATTTACTCCTTGCGCCTCATGGGCATGTGCTGCTACTTTTCTTCCAAGACTAGCGGCTGTAGTAACAATGGCTTTCATTTCTTGGTCGGTAAGTTGTTGACCAACACCCGCTGCAGTATTGCTCAAAACACCTCCTGTTGCCGTAATCTTAATCACATCTGCCCCAGATTTTACCAGCGCTCTTACTGCTCTTGTGCAGTCATCGCTTCCATCGCAAATACTTACATCTTGGCCAACCATTTCTAAAATAGCATCGTTGTATCCATGAAAATCTCCATGTCCTCCTGTTGCAGAAACAGCTCCGTTAGAGGCTACAATACTTGGCCCAACAACGAGCTGATTGTTAATGGCTCTTTTTAAGGCATTCATAATATGTGGGTCACCCCCTAAATTACGTATGGTGGTAAAGCCAGCCATGAGTGTCTTTTCTGCATAGGGTATGGCATTGTAGGCAGCATCTGCCTCCTCAAGGGTGGTCCAAAGATGGCTAATTGCATTGGGATCACGCTCTGATGTAATGTGAGTGTGCATGTCTATAAAGCCGGGCATTACAAATTTGTCTTTTAAATCTATGAGTGTTATATCTGTGCTTTCTAGCCCAAGTTCCAGGGCGGTTAAATAGCCGTCATGCACTTGTTTTATTTTTTGATTTTCAACAACAATGGTTTGTTGTGTTTTTGGAGCGCTTCCAGGAACGGCAAGTAGTGTGCCGGCATGAATAACTTTTGTTTGGCCTTGAAGGGTTGGCGCAAAGCCAAACAGTGTAATTACTAGAAGTGTAATAAGGTGTTTCATAGCGTGTATTGTAATTTGATTATGACGTTGTTTTACAAAGAGAGCGTAAATTACCAACAAGATACAATTATGTACTCTTTTTTGGTTTATACAGTTCATTTTATTCTAGAAAAAAGCCTGTTTTTAATAGCGTTGCTACTTTGAAACTCCCCAATCAATTAGTATATTTGCGGTTAAATCTTTTGTGATTTTCTATTAAGATTTTGCATAAAATGTATTCCCTATGTTTGATAATTTAAGTGATAAGTTAGATAAAGCCCTTCATGTGCTCAAAGGACACGGAAGTATTACAGAGGTTAACGTTGCAGAAACCCTAAAAGAGGTACGTCGTGCCCTTTTGGATGCCGATGTTAATTTTAAAATAGCCAAAGACTTTACCAAGACCGTTAAGCAAAAAGCGCTGGGTCAAAACGTTTTGACATCTCTGCAACCTAGCCAGTTAATGGTTAAAATAGTAAAGGATGAACTTACAGCCCTAATGGGTGGAGATGCTGCAGGTATCAACTTAAAAGGGTCTCCAAGTGTAATTTTAATGTCTGGTTTGCAGGGTAGTGGTAAAACTACCTTCTCTGGTAAACTGGCCAATTACTTAAAAACCAAAAAAAGCAAGAATCCTTTATTGGTTGCCTGTGATGTATACCGTCCTGCAGCGATCAATCAACTTCATGTTGTTGGAGAGCAAATAGGGGTTGAGGTGTTTAGTGACCAGGGTAATATGGATCCTGTTGCAATTGCTACAAAGGCCGTTGCACATGCAAAGGCAAACGGTTTTAACGTTGTGATTATAGATACTGCTGGACGTTTGGCTGTAGATGAGCCAATGATGCAAGAAATAGAAAATGTACACAAAGCAATCTCTCCAAGCGAGACATTGTTTGTTGTAGATGCTATGACGGGTCAAGATGCTGTTAATACTGCCAAAACATTTAACGATAGGCTTAATTTTGATGGGGTTATACTTACCAAACTCGATGGTGATACTAGAGGTGGTGCTGCAATATCTATTAAAAGTGTTGTAAACAAGCCTATTAAGTTTATTGGTACGGGTGAGAAAATGGATGCAATTGATGTGTTCTATCCAGATCGTATGGCCGATAGAATCTTGGGTATGGGAGATGTTATCTCCTTGGTTGAAAGAGCGCAGGAACAATTTGATGAAGACGAAGCAAGAAAATTACAAAAGAAAATAGCCAAAAATCAATTTGGATTTGATGATTTCTTAAAACAAATCAATCAGGTAAAGAAAATGGGAAGCATGAAAGATCTGGTAGGGATGATACCAGGTGCCGGAAAAGCCATGAAAGATGTAGATATAGATGATGATGCCTTTAAGCATATAGAAGCCATTATTCATTCCATGACACCTTTAGAGAGAAGTGTTCCTACAACTATTGATACAAATCGTAAAAAGCGAATTGCAAAAGGGAGTGGTACCTCTGTGCAGCAAATTAACCAATTACTCAAGCAGTTTCAGCAAATGAGTAAAATGATGAAGATGATGCAAGGTGGAGGTGGTAAGAAGATGATGCAGATGATGGGAAATATGCGTTAAACAGCATTAAATTATTCTAGGTAAGAAATATAAAACAAAGGCTATGACAATCTTAGACGGGAAAAAAGTATCAAACGATATAAAAAACGAAATTGCAGCAGAGGTTAAAAAAATGAAAGATGCCGGAGAAAAGGTGCCTCATTTAGCAGCTGTAATTGTAGGGGATGATGGCGCGTCTCTAACTTATGTTGGAAGTAAAGTTCGCTCCTGTGAGCGGGTTGGTTTCGAGTCTACCATGGTGCGTATGTCTCACACAACAAGTGAGGTAGAATTATTAGATAAAATTAAGGAGCTGAACCACAATGATGCAATTGATGGTTTTATCATACAATTGCCGCTGCCTCCTCAAATAAACACCCAGCGCGTTTTAATGGCGGTAGACCCTAGTAAAGATGTAGATGGTTTCCATCCAGAAAACTTTGGTAGAATGGCATTGGATATGTCCACCTTTATACCTGCCACTCCTTTTGGAATTTTAGAGTTGTTAGAGCGTTATAAAGTTGATACAAAAGGGAAGCACACTGTTGTTATTGGCAGAAGCCATATTGTTGGTAGGCCAATGAGTATTTTAATGAGCCGCAAGGGTTGGCCAGGAAACTCTACAGTAACCCTAACACACAGTAATACAAAAAACATAACACAAATTATTAGCCAGGCAGACATTGTGATTTCTGCCCTAGGGGTTCCTAATTTTTTGAAAGCAGAAATGGTAAAAGATGATGCGGTGATTATAGATGTAGGAATTACACGCGTAGAGGATCTATCAAAGCCTAAGGGATATAGAATTGTTGGTGATGTAGATTTTGATGGGGTTAGCAAAAAGGCAAGTTTTATAACTCCCGTTCCAGGTGGGGTAGGGCCAATGACCATTGCTATGCTGCTAAAAAACACCTTGCTAGCCAGAGAGCAGCGCGCTATCTCTAAAGCCTAGTATATATACTAATATTAAAAAGCCCTTTAGGTATCTCCTAAAGGGCTTTTTTTGTTATGTATTTTACTGAAATTAGAGCTGTATATCTATGCAAGCTCTCTCTAGCTTTTTAACTAGCAAATAACTGGCTTGGATCTGCAAATGCTTTAAACTCTAGAGCGTTTGAGCTAGGGTCTTTAAAAAACATTGTTGCCTGTTCTCCTACAAGGCCTTTAAATCTAGTGTAGGGTGCTATGATAAACTCGACGTTTTTTTCTTGAAGTTGTTTTGCCAGCTCATTGAAAGTATCCATATCAAGTACGACACCAAAATGAGGAATAGGAACCTCTTTACCATCTACAGTATTTGTTGGAGCTTTGGGTTGCGAGTCCTGTTTTAGATGGATAACAAGTTGGTGTCCAAAGAAATTAAAATCTACCCAATGATCACTGCTTCTTCCTTCTTTGCAGCCTAGTGTGTCTCTGTAAAATGTTCTACAACTTGATAAGTCATCAACGGGGATGGCTAGATGGAAAGGCGAGAGTGTGTGCATAGCTTTTTATGTCTTGGTTGAAAGTTTATGGTGTTACTGACCCTCCCAGGCAATCATAAAATACTTAAAGGTAGCGCCTTGTGGTATTTGAGATGCTTCAATGGTTAGGTTAGGGTTGTACCTTAGGTTTTCTGGTAGTTGTTTTTTGTCTATGGTGATAAACACATCACTATCTTTTAAGAAGATAACAACAGCATCTATACTTGTTTGGATTCCAGAGATTTCATAGTTGTCTTTAATATCTTTAAAGGTACTCTTTATAGATAGCCCTTTGCTTGTTTTGTATCTAGAGTCATACACTCGTAGGTTGTTTATTGTTGCCTCAGGACTGTTTTGTATATCTGGAGATAGCCCCAGTAGTTTGCTGCCATCTTTTGAAAACACCTCTAGGTCTCCTTGCAAGGCATCACTAGGGCCAATATTTGAAAGGGGTACAATACTGTCATTTGCAAAAACAGTCTTTAGTTGTTTAAGGGTAGTTTGGCTTGTGAGTGTCCCAATGTTACCATTTGTTATGGTAAAGGCATCTTTTTTATTTGTGCATTGTACAGATAGTAAAGCGGCCAGGGCTGTTATAATAATAGCGTTTTTCATTATTTGGTTTTGGTTGTTTGTGTATTAATCTGGTAGTTGGTGCAGGTGAGTACTCTTAATTTTTTATAAAAATAACAATTGTATCCTGTCCTGTAAAACAATATAGTCTTTAGTTTTATGCCAAGGTATATTAGCTTGTTTTAATGTGCCTATTTAAAGAAAGATACTCCTGTTTTGTCTTTACATAAATAGGTATCCATCGTAGATAATTATACTATCTTTGCTCGCGTATGCAAAAAGAGATTCAAGAGCAAGTAAATAAAGGTGTAATGCTTCCACTTATGGAAGAGTTCTACACCATTCAAGGAGAGGGTTTTCATAAAGGGACTGCAGCTTATTTTATTAGAGTTGGAGGCTGTGATGTTGGCTGTCATTGGTGTGATGTGAAAGAAAGCTGGAATCCAGAGAGCCATCCCCCAACTGCCATTGAGGCCATTGCACAAAACGCAAATAAATACTCGAAGACTATTGTTATAACTGGTGGAGAACCCCTCACCTGGGATATGGGCCCTTTAACATCGCTGTTAAAACAAATGGGTATGAGTACCCACATAGAAACCTCTGGAGCCTACCCTTTATCTGGCTCTTGGGATTGGATTTGTTTGTCACCAAAAAAAATGAAGTTGCCTACCCAACAGGTCTACAAGGCAGCTCATGAGTTAAAGGTGATTATATATAATAAAAACGATTTTGAATTTGCCGAAAAGCAAGCTGAAAAAGTTGGTGAAGATTGTATTTTATACCTGCAGCCAGAATGGAGTAAACGAGAAACGATGATTCCTCAAATTGTAGATTACGTTATGGCAAACCCAAAGTGGATGGTGTCACTGCAAACACATAAGTATTTAAATATTCCGTAGGCTATTTTTCTTGGTATAATTGCCCCCTATTGGGTTTAAGACGCTCTCTTAAATCATCCATGTGTTTTTTCTCTACCACCAAATATGCAATATGATGCATATCATGCACATTTTCTAGACCACAAAGTGTGTTTTCTAGTTTTTCTGAACGCGAAAATTCTTCCAGGTGTATGATGTGGTGCGCCGCAGTTTGAGAAGCGTTGGGCCCTTTAAAATCCCAAATTAATTTAATGCGTTGGCTCATATAGTAGTGTTTGGGATACCTTTATTGGTGTTTTTGTGTGTGGTAAAAGTACCCTACAAAGTTACTACTTTTTTTAAAGGCTTGGGTACGTACTTTAATGCATACTATTGCGTTATTAATTTGATTTGTTTACTAGTGGCAAATTGTTATTTTTGTTAGCTTAGTTGCATCTTTAACCTATTAGAAAAACACATCTTAAAACACCCCTCTTTTTATGAAAAAAATCATTCTTGTATGCGCTTTACTCTCTTTTGTGTTTGCAGCACAATCTCAATCCCAGAAAGATGTTATTCTTACCATTGAGAATACTCCTGTTTACAAGCAAGAGTTTTTAAGGGTGTATAAAAAAAATCTAGATCTGGTAAAGGATGCGTCTCAGAAAACTGTGGATGGTTATTTAGATTTGTTTGTAGATTATAAATTAAAGGTGCGGGAGGCTTATGCTCAAAAACTGGATCAAGGAAAAGCATACAAAAAAGAGTTTGAAAAATACCGTGCTCAGTTATCTAGAAATTATTTGTTTGAGCAGAAAATAGAAGAAGATATGGCCCTTGAGGCTTATGAGCGTTCTAAAGAACAGATAAATGCGCAACATGTCTTAATTATGGTTGGTTATGATGCCTTGCCTCAAGACACACTAGTGGCATACAATAAGGCTGCACAAGTGATGAAAAAGGCTAAAGATGGTGCAGATTTCACAGATTTGGTGCTTCAATACTCTGAAGAGCCAAACACCAAAGAGCAAAAAGGGAACCTAGGTTATTTTTCTGCTTTTTCGATGTTGTACCCTTTTGAAAATGCAGCGTACAATACAAAAATAGGTGCCATTTCTGCCATTACAAGAACTAGTTATGGGTATCATGTTATCAAAGTTTTAGACAGAAGGCCAACAGGAAATGAAATTACAGTTTCTCATATTATGGTTTCTAATAAAAAGGACGACCCTAACTTTGATCCTCAGGTGAGAATAAACGAATTATACCAATTGCTAAATCAAGGACAGAAATTTGAAGACCTGGCAAAGCAATTCTCTGAAGATAAAAACTCTGGTGTCTCTGGAGGGAAATTAAAACCTTTTACAAGAGGAAAGTTAAGAGCTCCTTTGTTTGAGCAGGCTGCCTTTAAACTAACTACCCCTGGAGATATTTCTAGACCCGTTGCATCTTCTTTTGGTTGGCATATTATTCGTTTGGAGGCTGTCAGCGAGCCAAAATCCTTTGAGCAGCAAAAAGAAAGGCTCTTATCTCAAGGGAAAAGGGGAGAAAGATTGATGGCTGTCACCTCAGAGATAAGAAGTAAAATAAAAGATAAATACGGCTATACACATGATGCTGGGTATGCTACTTTCTTTAACCAATTTGTAGATAAAGAAATTCTTAGTAGAAGATGGAGCTATGATACACTAGACCCTTCTCTTGATAAGGTTATCTTTACAATTGGAAGCACAAATTTTTACTACAAAGATTTTGCAGCACATTTGGTAATTAGACAAAAAAAACCAATATCTAAATCTGCAACAACCATCGAAAGTACTGTAAGGTATATGTATGATGATTTTGAAACAGTAGTGCTTCAAGAGTATTTTAGAGACAAACTAGAAGAAGAAAATCTTGACTATGCCGCTGTGATTAATGAGTATAGAGACGGCCTGCTTATATTTGATGTGATGGAAAATAACATCTGGAATGTTGTAAAAACAGATACCCTAGCTCTGCAAGACTATTACCAAAAAAATAAAGCAAGCTATCTTTGGGAAGATAGGGTGAATGCTACTATTTTAACTAGCAGTGATGAAACAGCATTACAAGAATCTAAGGTTTTGTTAGAAAAGGGTAATACACCCCAAGAAGTAAAAGAGCTGCTTAATAGTGATGCTAGTTTAAGGGTTTTACTCTCAAAAGGAATGTTTGAAAAAGGTGCCAAACAATTACCTGAGAATTTTGAGTTTGTTACAGGAGTATCAAAAATTTACAAAAACCAGAGTGGCTACACTTTGGTGCAAGTAGACAAGGTGTTACCTGCTAGCGAAAAATCTTTTAAAGAGGTAAGAGGTAGTGTGATGAGCGCTTATCAAGTACAGTTTGAAGCCTCTTGGATGCAGAGTCTTAGAGATAAATACCGTGTTGTGGTAGATAAAAAGACACTTAAAAAAATTAAAAAAGAACTTAAAAAATAATGACTAGATTTCTTTTTACATTGGTTATTTGTTTGGCCTTACTTGGGTGTGATTTTTTAGAGCCAAAACGCTCTAAAGAAGCTGTGGCTAGGGTAAATGAAACCTATTTATACCAGGAAGATATACAGGCGTTAATAGCAGAGAACACCACAAAACAAGACAGTATTAGTATTGTTGCCAACTATATCCAAAGATGGGCAACACAACAACTGCTTATAGATCAAGCAAGTATTAACTTGCCCCAGCAGCAAATAGATGACTACCAAGATATGGTGGAGGAGTATAGAAATGATTTATTTGCAGAGGCCTATAAAGGCGCTATTGTATCTAAGCTTTTGGACAGCACTATAACCCAGGAAGAGTACTCCTTGTTTTACCAACAAAATAAAGAGAACTTCACCCTAAAGGAAGAAATTTACAAGTTGCGATACATACACCTTGATGCTAGTTTTCCCTCTATTTCTGAAACAAAGCAAAAACTAAGTCGTTTTAATACTAAAGATGTTGCTGCTTTGCAGGATAGTAGTTTAGAGTATAAGGGAGCTAATTTTAATGACTCTGTTTGGGTTAAAAAAGAAACATTACTCAGGCAACTCCCGGTAATTAGAAACAAAGAATCTAAGGTTTTAAAAAAAGCTACTTTCTCACAATTAGAAGATTCATTAGGAGTATATTTGCTCAAAATTGAAAATGTGCTATCTCCCAATCAAACAGCACCTTTGCAATATATAAAGCCTATAATTAAAGAGATTATTTTAAATAAAAGAACCCTAGGGCTTGTCAAGGAACTAGAAAAAGACATTACTAAAGATGCTGTTAAAAACAAAAATTTTGAAGTGTATACCCCAAAATAGTATTGCAATACTTTTATTGTTATGTGCTCAAACCTTTATGGTAGCTCAAGAGGTTATTGCTGTAGATAGTACAGGAGTTGCCAGAGAAAACCCAGTACAAGAATTAACTAGTGCTCCAACACAAAGCGATTCTATTTTGCCTTTTAAACGTTACAAGGCAGAGGGAGTTTCTGCGGTTATTGGAGGCTATGTAGTTTTGGACAGCGATATAGATAAGAGTTATCTAGAATTCAAACAAAACGGAGTCTCTGTTGAGGAGATAACCAGGTGTGAGCTTCTGGGTAAATTAATGGAGGATAAGTTGTACTTGCACCAAGCAAAACAGGATAGCATTACCATTTCTGACGCAGAGATAAACCCGCAAGTAGATCAACTTGTGCAATACATGGTTGGGCAACTTGGAAGTGAAGAAAAAGTAGTTGCGTACTACCGTAAAGACAATTTATTTCAACTCAAAAGTGATTTATTGAAAGCCAAAAGGGATATAGAGCTCGCAAAACGCATGCAAGCTAAAGTGGTAGAGGCTGTTGAGGTTACTCCAGAGGAAATATCTGTTTTTTTTAATAACATACCCCAAGATGAGCGTCCAGTGTTTAGTGCAGAGGTTGAGGTTGCTCAAATTGTTGTGGAGCCTAAAGTTTCTAAACAGGCAACACAAGGGGTCTTGGATAGACTCAATGAATTGAGAGAAGATATCGTGGAGGGTGGTTCTAGTTTTGCGACAAAGGCTGTTTTGTATTCTAAGGATGGGGCTGCCTCAAGAGGTGGTTTGCTACCAAGTATGCGCAGAGGTGATCCTTACTCTAAGATTTTTAAAGATGTTGCTTTTTCTTTATTAGAAGGTGAAGTGAGTGAGCCGTTTGAGTCAGAATTTGGTTTTCATATCCTTAAGGTAGATAAAATTCGTGGGCAAGAAATAGATGTACGTCATATCATTTTGTTTCCAGAGTTAACCAATGATGCAATAAACCAAGCAAAAGACCGAATAGAAAAAATTAGAACCAGTATTGTCAGTGATAGTATATCCTTTGATAAAGCAGCTCGTTTATACTCTGATGATAGTAATACACGCAACAATGGAGGGCAGTTAGTAAATCCCTCAAATCAAGATACCCGTTTTGATTTAACAAAGATGGATCCAACCCTGAGTGCTCAGGTATACAATCTAGCCGAAAATGAAGTTTCAAAAATATTTGTTGACCAAGATAGAACAGGTAAAAAGACCTACAAGTTTCTAACGGTAACAAACAAATATGAGGAGCATCCTGCAGATTTTGTAAAAGATTACGAGAAAATTAAATCTCTTGCACTGCGTCAAAAACAAATCAAGACCATTGAGCAGTGGCAAGAGCAAAAAATTAAAGACACCTACATAAATGTAAATAAAGATTACAGAGAATGTGATTTTGCAAGTGATTGGGTAAAGAAATAGCGCTTACAGGCAAACCCGTGAGTTTTTGGTTTTGTTTTTTTCTCGAAATTAATTAAGATAAATTTATTTTATAGCATATGTCAGACGTAGCATTAGTGCAGCAACTTGTTACAAGGTATGAAGCCTTGCGCCAAGAAATTAAAAAAGTAATTGTAGGACAGGATGCGGTTGTAGAAGAGGTTTTACTATCTGTATTCTCTGGAGGACATGCACTTTTAATTGGCGTTCCAGGACTTGCTAAAACATTACTAGTAAATACAGTTTCTCAGGCTTTGGGTCTAGGATTTAAGCGTATTCAGTTCACCCCAGATTTAATGCCCAGTGATATTCTAGGGTCTGAAATATTAGATGAGTCTCGTAATTTCAAGTTTATAAAAGGGCCTATTTTCTCTAATATTATATTGGCGGATGAAATTAACAGAACACCACCAAAGACCCAGGCAGCACTCCTGGAGGCTATGCAAGAGCGCAGCGTAACGGTTGCAGGACATAATTACAAACTGGATTTGCCTTATTTTGTATTGGCTACTCAAAACCCAATAGAGCAGGAAGGAACGTATCCTTTGCCAGAGGCCCAGCTAGACCGTTTTATGTTTGCTATTAACCTAGATTACCCAAGCTTTGCAGAAGAGGTTGAGGTGGTAAAGGCAACGACCTCTGGAACTCCGCAAAAAGTAAACCCACTGTTTACGGCTCAAGAAATTATAGATTTCCAGGAGCTTATACGCCGCATACCTGTGGCAGATAATGTTATAGAATATGCTGTTACACTTGTGGGTAAAACAAGACCAAAGAGCCAAAGTGCTCCAGAGCTTGTGAAAAAATATATAGATTGGGGTGCAGGCCCAAGGGCGTCTCAAAACCTTATTTTGGCTGCCAAAACACATGCTGCATTACAAGGTAATTTCTCTCCAGATATTGCAGATGTTCAAAAAGTAGCGGTGGGTATACCTGTCTCTTATACACATCTCCGAGCCCACGAGACAGGCAGAAATCTCG
>OJIO01000615.1_pt1 | contig 21234 bp, 20 predicted proteins | sample 1595621 | NCBI WGS metagenome assembly OJIO01 (sample SAMN05416776, study PRJEB24817) | seawater metagenome | isolation source: Sea water | place: Canada:Atlantic | collected 2013-07
ATATATGATTATTATTTTGATTTAATCAGTTAATTAAATCATTTGTTTAATTATGATGAATGAGTAAATGAGTAAATGAGTAAATGAGTAAATGAGTAAATGAGTAAATGTTTAAATGAGTAAATGAAAAATGATAGTGAGGAAGTCCATTGAATAACATACCCCTATTGGCTATATAGTGTATTACCTAATGGTCATTAATACTTCAGACAGTCCACCTTCCTTTTGAGATCCACTGACTATCAATATTGCTTATCATTTAACTAAAATTAGCATAAAAGACGCCTTCTTGATTCATGAAAGTACCATCTTTTCTGTTCAAGATCAACCTTCCTCCCTCAAAATTCGTTGCAGGCAATCCCAATTCATGGTAAATACACGCCGTTGCAGCAAAATCCCAAGTGCTCCCGCCGCCACTTTCTCTTTTCGGAAGCTTTAACATGCATGCAGGGCCATTTTCTAGTACAAGGATGCCATTCAATACTGCTCCCGCTCCAGCTATTTCTTTTACCCCATTCAAACTCCACTTCTCTGCATTTTCATTTAGCAATCTTTCTATTTTGCCTGCACGGGGTGTATCCTTCAGCTTTCGATCTGTCACATAGGTTAAATGGTCATTAGAATGTTTAATTTCCCATGGACTCCCATTCTTATAGACCCCGTTCCCTTTGATAGCATGGTACAACGTATCTGTGCTGGGATCAAACACCACTCCAATGTAGGGTGTCCCGTCTTTTGCGATTAAAGCAATCGATACAGAAAAACCCGGTTGTTTATTAATAAAAGCAAGTGTTCCATCCATCGGGTCAATGCACCAAAAATAATCCTTCTCGAAACGACTTCCATCATCTTCCGTCTCTTCCGATAAAAGCGCTAAATCAAACTCGGCACAGGTAGGAAGTAAATGAGAAAGAATTTCTGTTTCACATTCTATGTCTACTGCGGTTACGACTTGTGATGCATAGCTTGCCCCACCCTTCTTTTGCTCCACCAAGACATCATCATTCATATACCGCTGAATGACTTTTCCTGCGGCAAGGGCTGCTTTGATCGCTATATTGCTAAGTTGTAATAAATCCTCTTTCATAGTCTATCGATTACTTCTGTAGTTACACGTTCACTATAACTAGTAATCTTCCAATGACCAGGACTCCACCCTTTTAGAAAACGATGAAAGTCCGCCCAGGCTACTCGATACAAAGACCGCCATTCCGTTTCTAGCGCTTCATTTCTTTCCTCTAATTCACTTTGTAAACGCTCAAAATAAGTATCCAGAATTTGTACTTCCAATCGTTCACACTCACTTTCGTTTAGGCAACTTCCTATAAAATAAGCCACATCTTTCATTCCACATCCGCCACCTACATACTGAAAATCTACCCCAGCAACCTGTCCATCTTTAGCAAAACAAAAGTTTGCCAGTTTGGCATCCCCATGGACAAATGTTTTGTACTTACATGAATTAAGTTTTTCATCAATAACATGAGCTGCCTCTTTCAACCTTTGATCAGCCAATACCTCTAATTCCTGAGGTCTGGTCTTCAAGTGCCAATAGGTTCCTACGTCCCAAAGACCCTCTGGAATTCCCCCCAAGTAACTTGCATGAAATTGTGCCAACCATTCTAAACAGGAAGTAATTTCTTCCCACGTGACCGCCTTCTTTCGTACTGGATAGCCTGCTTCATCCAAATCCTCCAATACTATCAGCACCTCATCATCTTGCGTCTCAATGGCTAGACATTGCGGCAGACGGGCAACGCTTTTTTTGCTGTAAGTCTCATACCATTTAGTTTCTACTTTATATGACTTCACCTTTCGTTGATGACCGATATCAGTGTTCCATCCGCGGGGGTGATTTTTATATACGGGCAACTGAACGTGCTTTACAACTACACTTTCGACAGAAGCATTCTCCAATCCGATTCGCATGATTTTCCCGTACCCACTCCACAATTCCTGGATCATCTCTTTTTCAAATAAAGAAGAAGCTCCTGTACTCTGCAGAATGACCGATCTAAAATATTCATTCATAAGACCCTAAAGGTAACAAAATGTCATTTGAGAGTTACGTTTATAATTTATTCCAGGAAACTAATAACATACTTTTGGTGGTCAGGATTTGATATTATTCATAGGAGCTATCTGTCTTTATATGAGAGTGCCTTCACCAAGCAATCATGGTCTAATATCTAAAGTTAGCAACTGTCCATTTTTTTAATTAAGAAATCAATTCTATTAGTGAACTATACTTTAGATTAGTTTTGTCAACATAAATGTAAGTTTGTGGAGGCATAAAGCCCGGAATAAGATTTTTCAAACTATCCAGTTTTACAGCGTGTTTTATCAGACTTTTGACTTCTTTCAGTTGTATTCCGAATGCATTTTTATTTTCTTTATATTAGTCGTTAAATTCCTGTTTCGAAATTCATGTTTGACTTCCAAAATTTTTTTCATAAAGTACTTGGATGTTCTTTTATGTGCCCTGTTCTGTAATTCTGCATCTATCAGTACGGCTATTGAACTGTAGGTGTCAGAGACTTTATCTACAGGTAGATCTAGCATGGCTTCATAAGATACAGACTTGCCGTTGAGTTTCATTTTCTGCATGAGTTGCAGTGTTACTTGTGCATTCATTTGTTGATGTTTTTCTGGCATACCGCGTAACGCGGCACGAGTTATGGATAGGTATAGTACAATATCCATGTGGTCGTCTATCTCGTTTGTTTGTATCTATTCGAATGCAGTCGATGTATATTTCTACAGTGTCTCTAGTGTATACTATTTCACTCTTCTTGCCTACGTGTTGATACGTGACACTGTACTGATGTTTGTCCTCTTCCTATATTACGTGGTAGTTTCGCTGAACTTTGGCTCTTGTACTTTTCTTGGCTGTAAACAGTGTCGGTGGCAGTGTTCGCAAGTCTGTAGATATTCAAGTCAATGCATTGGTTTGGCATCATCCAAAATATAATGTTTCATTCCTACTGCAGTTTTAAAATACAATTCCTTTTAATGTTTAGTTCTTGCGATTTGCTCTGACCGATATAATACATCGCATTGTTTATTATACAAGACACTATAGCAAGGACCAATTTTCATTCTAAATTTAAGCAGTTACTCCAAGCACCATTTTCATATGCTTTCACACAATGAGCGGAAAGATCATAAATAATCATTCCGTTTACTGGATTTGTGACAGCAGAAGTATTGGTAAGTCGAGGTATTATTAGTGCACTGTTGCTGGAAACAACATCTAGCACACTTTGTGGTGCATTTGTACCTACACCTACCTTATCCAATACAGGATTTTGGTATTCATAGGCTCCGATTGCAGGAGGATCCTGGTAGGTCACTTGTTCAAAATCTGCAAGTAAATTTGCGAATGTAATGCCAGCTCCAACTGCAGGACTATTAAAAGGAATTTTAAAATTTTCTCCCATACTATCTTCAAACAATGGATCCGCAATTACTTGGTCGACATCTGTAACCGGCAAATTTGGAGACCAATTGTTGTCACTTGCATTGAACCATAGATTGTTGCTAAAAATGAATGTTTCAGGAGCTGTATTTGGACCAATATTGACCTCTGTCAAATCATTCGGTAAATAAACGGTATTGTTTCTAAATTCATTATCGCTGCATGGAAGAAATCCAGACGTTGTATTTTCCTGCAAAACCCGAATCACCCAGTTTAGAGGCTGATAAAATGTATTGTTGTAAACTTTCACGCGTACACTGCCCACATAAGCAATGGGTGCCCAGTTTCCAATAAAAACGTTTGAAAACACTTCCAGGTCTGCCGCTTCAAAAGCATCCACGATCAGATCTGGAAGTGGCGGGCGAAAAAACTGAAGCCCTGTACTGCCTCCTAAGTTGAGAGCACGCTGGGATATATTTTTGAATATATTGCGCTGCATCCGTATAAATTGTGTTCCTCCTTTATTTTGAATACCTGTAGTTCCAGGATCGTCAAAAACACAGTCTTGAACAGTCCCCCAATGGCATCCGACAAAGTCAACCCCACTGCCCCCATCTCCTCCATTTAAAAATTGATTTTGTTCGATTAGAAAACTGTCTACTCCTGATATCTTGAGTAAGTCATTGTTTCCATTAGAAGCCATATCACGAAAGATGCAATTGCGGATGGTAATGTGTTTGGATGGAGTGTTGTAGTCACCTCCATCGTCAATATTTATTCCATTCCCTGTTTGCTGCTCGACTACTATGCCAACAATTTCTAAAAAAGAACAATTGGTCAAGTGAATGGCTTCTGTACCTACCCTGAAGATACTTTGATGTTCTACTTGAGCCTTGATAACAACAGGGAAAGAAGCTGTACCGTTTACATCTTCTAAAAATTGAGAGCCATCTTGAAAAAGCTGAGGCTGAAGCAAAAGAGTATCCCCAGGAGAAATGAAATTTTCTGCAGCTTCTAAGTTGGGATAATCCCCAGTCTCCCCTACTGTTATAATTTGAGAAAGGATACATTCTATGCTAAAAAGCTGAAGAATTAGTAAAACAAAAAGATTTTTCATGGATGTCAATTTCTATTCATTAGTACACTCTCAGCACCTCTTCAAAGTATACTAATGCACTTAATGTTTAATAATTTTATTTGCAATTCTCAAATTCCATATAAATACTTTAATAATATAAAGCCCGGAATTTAAGTAAGAAATGTCTAAACCATTGGAATGTTTGGATCTATTGCATACCGTCTTAACTTGTACTTCACGCTTAGAACTATAGATTCTAAGTGGGTTTGAATCTTGTGCAGGTTAAACAAAGTAAATGTATATTTTCCCTTGTGTTGGGTTTGGTCCAATAAATATTTTTTCATCAACGCTGTTTTTCTCAGTAGTTTTAACCAAAGGATTGTATTCTATTGCTCCTAGATCCCATGATAATCCTTGAGGTCTAAGGGGCTGATTTAGATCTTTTTGAATGTCCATCAACTCATATAATGTATCATATACTTCGCACCCATATCCTTCAACTATGGCATCGGTAGTGAGTACATTATTACTAAAAGTGAAGTCAGATGAGGGTGTAAAAAAATAATGAAAGAATAAGTGATAATCGGTTTCATCTTGGAAAACATTATTGCTTATATGCAAAGATCCTTCATATCCACTAAAGTAAATCGTAGAACAAGTAGTTTCATTATTTATAAAAGTATTGTTTACTATTTGTACTTCTTCAGTAAGAATAAAGATAATAGTGGTCAAATCGCCAAAGAGCTTTTCTCCTACTTCAACAAATAAATCATGAAATACGCAGTTTACAATTTCTCCAGATGCCCCATTAAGGAATAAAACGGCTTCATCATATGTGCCTGTAAAAGTACAATTGGCAATTTTATAGTCATTAGATATTCTAGGAAAACAAGATATTGCATTACTTGAAGCTCCATCAAAATAGATACCGTCAATTGTAATCGAATAATCAAACATAAGAAAGCTTGAGGACGATGAGAAATTAAGTAGTGCGGTTTTGTGGTTAAAACATCTCTTTGGGAAAAAAGTATTTCTGAACCATCAAATCCATCATAAATTTCTAAATCTTTATAGATATTATTATATTCCTCATATTCCCCTTCTGCTGTCCATATTTCATCTCCATTATTTGCATAACATATTGCATCTTCAATATTGTCAAGTGCCGAAGCCCAAGAAGTACCATCTCCACCTGAGGCGGCATCAATATCTACATAGACCACTGCGGCATCACTTGTCATCGTAATAAAAAGGAATAATAGAATGGTACAAGCTGTTTGGATGTAATATTTCATAACTGATATAATTTTGATCTTGTTTGATAACAAAAATATGTCAGTTAGATTTCTGTATTGTCACTCTTAAGGGTGAAATTGGGAACTAAAGGAATTTAAAGAGGACGAAACATGGTAGTAGAGACGCCATCGTTTGCCCCTATTAACAATTGGACATCACAAGTAAATCTCTGCCCTGCTAATGTCGAAACAAAACCTATGGAAATACATAGTTGGAAAATGTCTTGATAAAAAACTTAATTGTTACTTTAAATCAATAAGGTAGTTAACACTATTTCCATCATAACGATACACCCCATTCAAAGTACCAACCCAAATATTTCCTTTTTTATCTTCTGAAATCCCAAAAAGCATTTTACTACCTTTAAAGATTTGAGTGGCTGTTGGGTGTTCCTTAAGTAAAGACTTTTCATCATAACGGGTTAGTCCTCCTTCAGTATAGCTGATCCAGATGTTGCCTTTTTCATCTTCATAGACACAACCAACAGACTCCGTTGTATAGTTTACAAATGTTAAACCATTATAACGCCAAAGCCCATTTTGGCTACCGATCCAGATATGACCTTTTTCATCTTGGGTGATAGACCTTACATTAGTAATTGGTACGCTTTGTTCATTTTTAATTTCAGTAATTACCATTCCACCAGGCACCGTCAAAGAAGATGAAGGGTCGTACATACAAATAGTGCCACTTGTGCCAAACCAAATATTTCCTTCTTTGTCTTCAATAATAGAATTAATATCATTGTGAGTCAACCCATCTTTAGTAGTGAAGTTCCGAAATGATGTCCCATCGTAACAGCTTGCTCCACCTTGGCTACCAATCCATATATTGCCTGCGCTATCTTCATAAATGCACATTACTCTATTATGAGCAAGCCCTTCATCTGTTGTAAAATGGGTAAGGGATTTCCCATCATGACGAAACACGCCAAAATGAGTACTTGCAATCCAAATATTTCCTTTTTTATCTTCCAAAGCATCGAATGCATCAAAGCTCTCCAATCCTGTTCGTTTTGGGAAATTCGTAAACGATTCTCCATCGTATCGAATGATATCCTCATATGCAGCAAACAAAAGATTTCCTTCTTTATCTTTCTTGATGTTGCGCGTGATTCTGTGGGGAGCATTGGGAAGAGAAATGGTGTCTAGTTCTGTAATAGTGTGATGATGATTCGACAAATAATTTTCTAATTGGTCTCGTTCTTCTATTGGAAGTCTGGTCTTATCTTGACTTTTGCAGGATGCAAGGAAAATAAACAATAAGAATATGGAATAGAATCGAATATACTTTTTCATTATTTTTAGAATTGAGAATATAAGTCTACCACACAAGGATTACATCCCTGCGATCCAGAACGTTAGGCATGACCCAAGTACCTGTCATTGGAAGTCCTTTTTCATTTGTGTCATTTGATTTAAGTCCTGTACAATGCAATACTTTATATTTCTTCTGTGCTAAAACGGAAGATTTTGCTAGTTGATTTTGAATTTCCGGCAATAGATTCTTACAGTGTTTAGCTATAAATTGTTGCATAACGTATAGTAATTCGGATTGCGAAACTACAAAGCTTGTTTCAGCAGGATAGCAAGGTTGATCAATATTAGCAAATGTAGAATATAGGCGATTCATTTCGTCAGTGCTTGTTTGAATCTTGGTCAGGGCATCAAAAGCAGACTCTTGTTCAAGAGTTAGTTTTGACATAGGATTATAGTAGGACGAATCAGTTAATTCTCTTTTCTGTTCGCTTTTCCCTTGAGAAGATGTGCAAGAAACTACTAAACATGGAATAACAAGTAGTACTATTAGATTAATGATATTCGGAAGCATAGTTCTAATTTTATTCTCTAAGGTCAGACAATGTTTAGTATATGAGGCGTATCCAATAAAGGTTATTTTGACTTCGAATACATTATTGTATGCTTGATTTGTCCTAGAATTAAACTTGTTCTCCATAAGACATAAAAAATTGCAGATGATTTAACTTTTACAGGGTGCAGTATTATATTTTAACGATTTGAACATCATCGATCCATAAAGAACCAGGTTTTAAAATATTTAATTCCATTCTCAAATGTCTTTCTTTCGGCACATTAATTTTGCATTCAAAATATTTCCAATCTTCTATCTGTTCATCACTTTCTATTAAAACTTTCATATCTCCTTCAAATGGCGCAACTCCTCCAGCTTCTACTCGGAATTTTGTTCCATCGTTCTTAATCCAAAAACCAATTCCATAAGTACCTTCTCCTTCAAATTGACCGCTTTCATTGAATTCATTGGTGAATCCGGGTGAGTGCCAACCACCAGTAGAAGAACAATTTATGACATCAAATCTAAGCGATTGCATACCTTCTTTAAAAGTAGTTTTATCCAAACCTATTTCAAAATCAGCATTAGGAACTGTATTAGGGCTATATATCAACCAGTTAACGGGTAAGTCGTTTTTGGACATTTCAAATCCACCATTTAATCCAGCTGATTTATCGGTTTCTTTTTCACTCATTTGCTGACATGCTGATAGCATAAGAAATAGACTCAGTAGTATAGCATATTTCCAGTTAGTTATATTCCAATTATTCTTCATGATTAATAATTTAAGTTAGTTATTCTTTTAAATCAACATTCAAATTTATAATCCAATATCTAAAAATTCGTTGACCTGAGTTAAGAAATACTTTTGGTAAATCTTCGTCTAATACGACTTAAAGATTCTGGTTTTACACCAACATATGAAGCTATTAAGTATTGTGGTATTCTTTGTGATAAATCAGAATAGTGTTTAATGAAGTTTTGATAACGGTCTTCATGGTTTTGCATATATATTGCTAATAGCTGATTTACCATAATATCAAAGCGATGTTCTATTATGCGACGACCAATAAGGTTACCCTTTTTTGTAGAATTGAAATTTGTCTGAACATTATCATAATTAATAATAAGTATTTCACAATCTTCAATAGCTTGAATATTCTGGACAGATTTAGTTTTGTTGTTAAAACTTTGATAGTCGGCAATAAATTCACCTTCTTTAGTAAATTCAAAGGTCGATTCCTCTTCATCTTTATAAACGAAATATCGAACTAGACCTTTATGTAGGAAACCCACGTGTTTGTTAATCTTACCAGCCTCAAGAAAGAATTCACCTTTGGTGAGTTGTAATGGTTTAAAACTATTTCTGATGAGTTCAGCTTCCTTTTCCTCTAAAATGGTAATTTGATTAATTAGTTTAAGTAATTTTGAATACGTCATTATTAAATTTTAAGGATGAAGGTTTTTATTACACACAACTCCAGTCTATCTTCAACATCCCTTGCTCATGTAACTTCAAGATATTTCTGGGATAATCACTACAGATATGCACACATACACCTTAACTATAAATATACAATTATCCTATTGATCAAACAATAAATATAATGTAGCTTCACTTTTAGCAGCTTCTAACTCTTACTAACTTCAGTTCATCCTTAAAAAATAATACTCCTAAAATAAACAACAACATTTAGTGTCTATATGTAATTTTCAGCATAAAAGTGAATCAGATCATTTTGGGGTATTTCATTTTGTTTCTCCTTCTTGCTGGATGCAAAGACCACAAATTGCTGCACCAATCAGATAGCGTATTTTATTCATATGAGAGGTATTTTAAAGTGTTTTTAAGTTAGTTGGATACTTTAGCTCATTACACAAACAAGACTCCTCTTGCTACTGCGGATCAACTTAGAGATCAAATTATATCAACACGACTCGCTTATAAAAGAATAGAATTCTTATTTGATTATAATCACACAAAATATAATTACCTAAATATTAACGGAGGCCCGTTATTAAAAATCGATGAAGATCAACCTGACGCTCCCCCGATAAAACCCAACGGACTTCAAGCACTGGACGAATTGATTTTCTTGGATGACATCGATTCAGAAAGAAATCATATTAATGAGTTATCGCAAGAACTTCTAAAAGCAGTTAAGTTTATTGAAAAATCACAAACAGTCCATGAGCTTGAAGATTTCAAATTAATTGAAGCAATCCGATCTGGGATTGTGAGGGTGTTTACTTTGGGTGTAACGGGATTTGATACTCCGGGGTCTGTAAATGCTATTTCCGAATCTGAAGAAAGTCTACGGGTAATGTTAGAAGCTTTTCAGAGATTTGAAGTTGGTTTAGAAGGGCTAGCAAAGAAGGAATATAAAAGTGTAATTAAATTATTTCAACAGGGAATCAATCAACTCCAAGTCCAATCCTTTGAAGAATTTGATCGTATGTCTTTCCTTCGAGAGTCTATTAATCCATTGTATAAAGGCTTAAGAAATTTTGTCGTCCTAAATAAGATCAATACCAAACAATTTAAGAATCATGGACAAAACTATGCTACTGATAATTTATTTGACTCGGAATTCTTAGACAGTGACTTTTACCAAGAACTAAGTTATATGCCCCTCGATAATCCTCAAAGTATAGCATTAGGAAAGGTCCTTTTTTATGATCCCATTCTATCTCATAACCTTAAAATGTCTTGTGCTACATGTCACGCTCCAGAAAAAGCATTCACTGATGGTTTGCCTACCAGTGAAAGTAATGTAAAAGGCAGATTCACCAAACGTAATGCTCCAACGTTAATAAATGCCACCTATGCCAAGCGGTACTTTCATGATTTACGTTCGGCAAACTTAGAAAGGCAAATCCCTCATGTCTTTGACAATCCAGAAGAGTTTAATCTCAGTTTTTCAGAAGCCATCAAGCGACTACAAAAGAGTGATAAATACCTTCAACTATTCGAAGATGCCTATGATGGAATCTCTAATAAGAGTGATATTAATCAGAGATCTATAAGCAATGCATTAGCAGCTTATGTAAACACTTTGGTTTCATTTGATAGCCCATTTGATCAATACGTCCGTAATGGGAATAATTCATATCCAGCATAAGCAAGAAGAGGCTTCAACCTTTTTATGAGGAAAGTATCATGTGGAACATGTCACTTCCCACCCGCATTTAACGTTACAGTTCCCCCATTCTACTTAGAAAGTGAATCTGAAGTGCTGGTTGTTACTGTTGGACTAGACACTATAAATCCAAAAATGGATGAAGACCTAGGGCGTTATGATAATGGTAGGATGTGGGATAAACGGGCCCACTTTAAGCACTCCTTTAAGACTCCAGGATTACGCAACATCGAACTCATCGCTCCCTATATGCACAATGGCGCTAGAAGAGGTGATGGACTTTTACAATCGTGGCGGAGGTGTCGGCATGGGTCTAGATATAGATAACCAAACCTTGTCTCCTGATCCATTAGATTTGACGCCAAGAGAAACGAAAGATATCATTGCCTTTTTGACTACACTAACGGATACTATTGGTTTGAATCCAGGCACAATAGAATTGCCTATGTTTGAAAGTAACCCGGAATGGAACAATCGAAGAATAAGTTATTAGTTCAGTATTAAATTTTACTTAAAAGATTTTCAAGTGCAATTTCACCTTTTTCATAGTTGGGATTAATTTTTAGCGTTTCTTCATAACAAGATCTAGCCTTTAGCGTATCCTCAAGATTAATACCATTTCTGTCTGGAATTTCCCCAAAGTCTCCATGCATAAGTAGATTTATCATTGATGGTAAGATAATTACTTGCATATTATACGCATTTTATTTGTTTTCAATGTTTGCGTAATGCTTGTTTTTGGAAGGTTAAAGCCCAAAAAAGAGGTGTTGCAAGATGAAACAACAGAAGTCATAGATATCACTCCATGGAAATATACATTTGGAATCGGAGCATTCTCCACACTATTGGTAATTAGCACCTACTTTTTCTTCTCATAGAACTAAGCTCCTTATTTATCAAGAAGTTCTACACTAAGAATTCGCGTGCATTCTATCAACAGTTTTGCTCATTTGTTTTAGAATGAAGCCAGGAAAATAACGACTCAAGAATTTCATTTGACTAGACTGTCCTGGGCATATTTCAAATTTATTTTTGGAAAAACCTTTAAGAAAGTCAGCTACCATTGCCTGAACAATCATCGTTGATATGCCTTTTATGTCTTCTTCATAGAAATCTGCAAGCAACTCCGTTTCAGTTGCAGGAGGAGCCAATTCAAACACTTTTACACCTGTATTTTTAAGCTGATCCCTTAGTGACAAAAGTAAAGGAATGTATCGCTGCTTTAGTTGCACAATAGTAAGCTGTAGTTTTAATTAGAATTATATAATTGCATCAATAAAGATTTCATTTCAGCCTCTTTCCCTTCATTTATAAAAGCAGAAAGATCATAAACAATTCCATTTTTTACACCAATTAGATTAATTGTTCTATAGTGAAAATTTGATTCTGATTCAATTGAATTCACTGTATAATATTTGAAATCAACATTAGGAGTTTCTTCTAGTACCATAAAATCATATTCTGTCTTCTCATTGGAAAAAGAAACCTCAATCATCGCAATGTATGTATTAATGAAAGCCATTGTCTCCATATTCTTTTTGTAAAAGGGAGCTTTTTTTTGAAGTAGTTTTCCAATTCCAATTTTATTCGAATTATTATCCTTGAGGTAAAACTTCATTTGATTGACTGTTTCATTAATTTTTTCCCATCTTCCAAGTAGAACAAAGTCCTTCACTTTTTTAAAAGAAACAACAGTTGTGTTATTTTCATCATGAAATTTAACTGTTGTTGGTTTAGTCTTCTGTGCAGAGACAGAAAAAGAAGAAAACATTATGAGTAAAATAAATAGATGTTTCATTTTTTTTCATTTTAAATATTAAAGCACAACTTGAGTATATCTGCAGGTGGGACGTTTAGCCACACTTGACAGGTATACATTGTTGTGCACTTAAATCGATCTATTAAAATGTGTACTTAAAATAATCGATATCTTTTTCAAATCTTTTCTCAATTGTTTTTCGAGTTCTATCATTGTATAGATTCCTGTAATCTTTAGATTTAGAATTCGGATTTTGATTGAGTTCTACATTATTTAATATTAATCTGCCATTAGTTTGACTTTTAATATTATTAATCGCATTCTTAAAATCTTCCACTTTATAAACATAATCCACTAAGATCCGCCCTTTACTATCACTTAGCCAATCATATTGGTTGTGATGTAGAGTAGGTTGACGGCAGGTATCACTTGCATATATGTGGTTTTCACAAAATTCACCAAAGGTCATTTCATTTTTTAATTTTACTCCTTCTCTCCGATAATATAGAGACACTGCTCTTGCCCAAGGATTTCTAACTGCTGAAAACTTAAAAAAAGAATTAAACATTTCATCTGCTTTTTCTCTTAAAGCAATATCGCTTTCTGTGTTAGCATTTGGAAAGGTTATGTTTATTCCAAGATTTTCTTTTAATAAATGAACATATATTAAGGTTCTAATCTGAACAATATTTAGATGTGGATTTTCAATCAATGGGATTCCAACTTGCTTTAATTGAGTTCTAATAGTAGTCGTTCCAGTTTTGGGTATAGCTACAAAAATTACTTCTTTTTCAAAGTTTACAGATTCATTTACAATTAATGCTTGCGATTCCCGCAAATTCGACTTTGGTCGAGTTATCTCAACATTAAATATCTTTTCCAAAATCTTTTTAATTTCTCTGTTAATGTTCGGCATTTTCGTCTTATTTATTCTGACTAACGTTGGCTAAGTTATTAATTATCAACAGTCATTTTTCTTTTTCAAATTCAATTGCCCTCAGAACAGGGGATATCTAATAAGATTTCATCATTTGTTTCGCATGAGCAAAGAATAAGAAAAAGTATAAATATAAAATAGCGCATAATTAGTCGTTTATAATTGTAGAGGGGTTTAAATTGGAATGCGTTGGTTTGTAGAACTATGAAATTGGAAACCTGAGCTGAGTTCTAAACATACTAACAAGAATAAAACATAATTATTTTCCCAATTCAATAATATTAAGTAAAAATCAAGCAACTTTTACCACAAACCTAACAGACCAATATATCTCCTATCCCCTATTTAATGCTGATGAGAATGCGTTAGTGCAAAAGTTGATTTTTTAACATCAGACTTCGTAAACTCAATATCTCCTTCACGAATGACTATATTCTGATTGATAGAAACATCATCAAAGGATGATGTTGTCAAGTTATGGGTAGGCCATAAAATTTCGATATTATCTATCTTTTCTGCTTTACCTACTCCTAATTCTGCAAGTAGACTGTTCCCTCCGAAACTGGAATCATAACCTACATTATGATAGATTTTTCGCTGTTCTCCATTCTCGGTTATGCTCAGGATGATCTTAGCACCAATCGCTGAAGTATTGGATTTATTCCCCAACAGTTTTATATTGATCCAATTATTTTCATTGCCAATAGGGTTCTCAAACAAAAGATTTGCATAAACATCTCCTTCATACGCACCGCCCATAACAGTATATATGTCTTGATCTCCATCCATATCAAAGTCACCAAACCCTACAGCATGCCCTTTTTGGATGTGGCCAAACCCAGAGGAGTACGTAATATCTTCAAAGGATTTGCCCCGTTTATTCAGATACATTTTATTGGGCACAATGGAATAATAATTAGGATTCCCCGTGGATAAATAAAACTCTAAAAATCCATCATTATCTAAATCTCCAATATTGCACCCCATAGTAGTTGCAGGCTCGTCCAGTTCTAAACTCCTAGAAACATCAACAAATCTTCCGCCACCTTGATTTTTAAATAAGCGAGGACGATTTTTATTGATTTTTTCTTGTGTATAATCCATCATTAGCGTGGCAGGAGATGCTTCTGAATTGGAATACCCAGAAACAAAAATATCATCTAGACCATCGTTATTATAATCAAACATCCATGTTGAAAAACTAAACTTTGGACTTTCTAAACTGGGATCATTCCCTTCATAACTAAATCTTGTTTCACCATCCTTAGTCTCATTAATCATGAGAATATTTTTCCCAAAAAAATTGGACAAATAAAGATCTGGATAACGATCATTATTAATATCTCCAACTGCTACTCCTTTGAAGTATGCAGCAACATTAAGGCCTGATTTTTCGATTTCATTGGCAAAAGTACCATCTTGATTATTTATGAATAACTCACAATTATTGATAGAATTCGGAGTTGATTCATTGGCGATAAAAAGATCAATCCAACCATCTAAATTAAAATCAGCCCAAACATCAGTTTGCGTGGGATGCAAAGAATATAGTCCTGCTTCCACGGTCACATCTGTAAAAGTGCCATCGCCATTATTCTGAATAAGAGAATTAGGAAACTCGCCTTCCGTATCAAACCACGCACCTCTCAATATGATAAAATCTAGATTTCCGTCATTGTTGAAATCTGCATGTCTGAGATTTAGTCCACCAAAAACACCTATTAATCCTGTACCATTTGTTTTGTCGACAAACCCTCCATTTCCATCACTTTCAAAGTATTTGATCTGATGATCAAAACCACAAGAGGAAACCATAATATCTAAGTAACCATTATTAAAATCATCTACACAAGTACCTCCCGACAGTTGGCCTCCTCCTACTCCCAACCCAGTACCTACATCCTTAAATTTTGGAAATTTCGATCCATTATCAAAATATGAAGAAAGTATTCTGTACTCTTTAGCCACTTTTGAAGGATAAGATCCTAATGTCATATGTGCTATATTCAATAAATACTGAATCTCTTTATCCGTTGAATTCTCTTTCAAAAGAGAAGTTAGAATTTTGATCGTTTTTTCAGATCCATCTCTGAGTTGATGTTGTGCCTTTTTACTCATCGGAATGATGCAAGATTCAAGATTGTGATTCTGAAGACAGTTTTCTTGCTCAGCTTTTCTCATATAAGCTTTCGCCAACGGCTTGTTTAGGGCATACTTATAATTTTGTATTTCATTGTTATTTATATTTGAAATTTGTTGCAAAACAGATTCAATAATATCTATGCATTCTTCCGTTAGTGAAGTTATTTAAAAAACCATACTTTAATATTTAAATGTAATTGGTTGACAGCTAAAAACTTCAGCTTTTTCTACTAAAGAAGCTTAGGCTACGAATAAAGAAAAAAGCTTCGTTATGAATGCCAAGCAAATACTTTCAGTTTCAGTGAAATGAAGCTTACTAAATATAACATACCAAACAAAGCCCATTGATTTTCAAAATCACAATATCTTCCTGCCCAATATTGAAAACATTTATTTTATATTCATCCTCAATTAATATCTGACCGAAATGCAAAACTTCAAATCAAGCCTCCTTTTTATAACCATTATTCTATTTTTAAGCTCAGGCAACTCGATTTTGGCTCAATCGAATCAAGAGGAAGTCTCTTCTCAAGTGGCCAAAGGACTAAAACTCAGAGGAATCGGACCCGCTGTAATGGGTGGTAGAATTGCCGACATTGCTGTACACCCGACCAATTGCAGCATCTGGTACGTAGCAGTAGGCTCTGGAGGTTTATGGAAAACTACCAATAGTGGAATCACATGGACCCCGATATTTGACAATCAACCTTCTTATTCAATTGGTACTGTGGTTTTGGATCCCAACAACCCTGAGGTGGTATGGGTCGGAACAGGTGAGAATGTAAGTGGCCGTCACGTTGGATGGGGTGATGGCATTTATAAAAGTAGAGATGGAGGAGCTACATGGCAACATATGGGACTGAAAAACTCTGAACATATCGGCAAAATATTAGTCGATTCCAGAAATAGTGACGTGGTCTATGTTGCTGCCGAAGGTCCATTGTGGTCCTCTGGAGGAGATCGCGGTCTGTTCAAAACTACTGATGGAGGAACTACTTGGAAGCCCATACTCCAAATTGATGAAAATACTGGAGTCACAGATATAGAATTTGATCCTTCGGATCCCGATGTGATTTATGCCGCTGCTTATCAACGGAGAAGAAAAACATGGGCGTTGCTTGCCGGTGGTCCACAATCAGGAATCCATAAATCAACGGACGGAGGTGAAACCTGGAGAAAAATAAAATCAGGATTGCCTCAAGGGGATATAGGCAAAATAGCGCTAGGAATAACAGAGGCTGATCCCAATTTGGTCTATGCGACCATCGAATCAGATAATAAAAATAAAGGCTTTTACAGATCTACTGACAAAGGAGAGCGTTGGAAAAAACGCAATAGTTATACTTCAGGGGGTACAGGTCCGCACTATTATCAGGAAATAGAAGTTTCTCCGACGAACCCTGATCTTGTATACCAGATGGATGTTTTTTTACATATTACCAAAGACGGTGGAAAGACCTTTGATTATCTTGGAAACGGTCGAGAAAAACATAGCGACAATCATGCTTTATGGATTGACCCAAACAATGGACAGCATCTAATAGCAGGTACGGATGGAGGGCTCTACGAATCTTTTGATCAGGGTACGAAATGGCGGCATTTTCCAAATCTACCCATCTCACAATTTTATAAGATAGGACTTGATAATGTTGAGCCATTTTACAACGTTGTCGTAGGAGCACAAGACCTTGGAACATTAATAGGACCCTCCAGAACAACCAATGTCGAAGGTATTCGCAATCAGGATTGGTACATTCCACTGGGCGCTGATGGATATGATTCTGTCTTTGATCCTGAGGATCCAAATATTGTTTATATGGAGATTCAACAGGGCCTATTGCATCGCCATGATCGAACAACAAATGAAGTACTGAATATTCAACCACAACCAGCGCCCAACGATCCGCCAGAAAGATGGAATTGGGATAGCCCTATTCAGATCAGTCCGCATGATAGCAAGACACTTTATTTTGGATCACAAAGGATTTGGAAAAGCACCAATCGTGGTAATTCATGGGCTCCTATCAGTGGAGATCTGACTTCCAATAAAAGCAGATATGAACTGGATATGATCGATCGTACTCCTGGTATTGATGCTTTGTATGACAATGGAGCGATGTCAAAATATGCTACCCTTACCTCCATATCTGAATCAAGGGTTTCTGAAGGTTTGCTTTACACGGGTTCAGACGATGGTCTTATACATGTGAGTGAAGATGGAGGTCAGAATTGGAGAAAATCTCAGAGTTTCCCTAAAGTTCCAACACAATCTTTTATCAATGATATTGAGGCATCTTCTCATAATGCGAATACTGTGTTTGCCATTGCTGATGCACACAAATTGGGTGATTACTCTTCATACATTTTTATGAGTACGGACAAAGGTAAATCATGGCGTTCTATCACTGGGGATCTACCCAAAGGAACAATCGTGTGGGTAATCAAGCAAGATCATAAAGATGAAAATTTACTATTCATAGGGACGGAATATGGTATTTACTTTTCAGTAGATAAAGGTATCCACTGGTCAATGCTTAATTCGGGTGTGCCTACCATCGCATTTCGTGACCTCGAATTGCAAGAAAGAGACAATGATTTAGTGGGCGCTACTTTTGGTAGAGGGGTTTATATATTGGATGATTATTCTCCATTACGAGAGATAAGAAAGGTTGCTGATGGTAATGCAAATACGCTCTTGCCAGTAAGAGATGCTTGGTGGTATGTTCCAAATGTGCCAATGCAGGCTAAAGAAATGCCTTCTCAGGGATCAAGTAGTTTCGTGAGTGACAATCCACCTTTTGGTGCTGTATTTACTGTCTACTTAAAAGATCTTCCAAAAACAGCAAAAGACATGCGGAAGGAAAAGGAAAAGGAATTGAATGAAGATGAAGCCAGTATTCCTTTTCCAGGTTGGGATCAATTAAAAAAGGAATCTGCAGAAGAATCACCATGTGTATTGCTCCTGGTTCGAGATGAAAATGGAGAAGGAGTTCGTTGGATCGAAGGAGCAGCCAAAAAAGGAGTACAACGCTTAAGTTGGGACCTAAGACTCCCACCCCCAAATCCCATCAACTTAACTGTTCCAGCATTTCAACCGCCATGGGCAGGATCACCACAAGGACCATTGGCCGCTCCTGGAAAATACAATGTAGAATTATTCGCAATAAAAAATGGAAAATTAGAATCACAAGGTGAAAAGCAAGAATTTAATGTGAAGCCTGTTCATATACTTGCAGGTCACTACGATGCCGTCGCAAAATTCCAAAAGAAAACCAGCGATCTATCCCGAAAGACATCAAGTGCAGGTCGTCGATTAAGCGAGGCCAATAATAAGCTTCGTCATATAAAAGTAGCCCTACTAAAAACACCTAATATTGATCCCGAAATGTTTGAACAATGGACAGATCTCAAAAAGTCATTAACCGAATTGGGGGTGATTTTGCAAGGCGATCAAATTCGCCAAAGTAAGGACGAATCCACTTCTCCTTCGATTATGAATAGGATAGGGAGTGTCATTTGGGGGCATTGGAATACTACAGAATTGCCGACTGAAACGCAGAGGGAGAGTGTTGAGATTGCGAAGAAAGGATTTGAGGAATATTTGAAGGGTGCAGCTGCTTTCTTTAATAGTTTAAGCGAGTACGAGAGGGCGATTGAGGAGGCTGGAGCACCTTATACGCCAGGGAGGTGATGTGAGGTGATATTTTAAATTATTACTTGTCCTGCTAACGGTAAATTGTATGGGTAGTGGCAGATTGAGTGAGTTTTCATTGTCAAACCGAGATGAAGCACAAGCGGGCTACGAAACCCCAAAATCAGCACCAAACCTGCCATTACTTATACAAAATATTAGTGCCTGTTTTTATTTTTCAACTATATCACATAAGTCATTGTAATTCTTTGGAATATTATTTTTTTTCAGTTGAATCTTTATTCTATTATTTTTTGTATCAATTAAATAATTATTAAAATCATCGTAACTACTGTAATAGAACGAATTATCATTTACTGCGATAACCTTCATTTTTTGTTCTTTCAAATATGTGATCATCTTAGACTCTTTAACAATTCCATTAAAATCAAAATATGCAACCGAAAACTCAGTCAATTCTAGCTTTTCATTATCATCAGAATAAAAGTCAGCAATCATGCGAGTTCCTTGTTGTAATATAGGATCGTCACAATTCCATATTCCAAACCTATCTATATTAAACTTACTGTATACAAAATTTTGTATTTCAGTTTTTCTTTTTCTAACTAAATAGATACTATCTCTTCTAGCTTTAATGACTTCATAGTATTCTTCTATTTTTTTTCTTTCAAGTTCTAATTCTATTCTTTTCTGTTCTATTCTTTTCTGTTCTATTACAGTATTAATTGAATCTCTTTTTCTATCAGATTCAATCTTTTTACTATCGTAATCAGCAATTGCTTTATCATATTCCGTATCTGACAATACTGGCCAAGTTTCAAAAGTCACTTTCTTTGTCCCTTTTTCAAAAGTCACTTTGTATGTCCCTTTTCGTTCCCCTTTTTCAACAATTACGTTTTCCCATAAGATATTCCCATATTCAGGTTTATAGTTTTCTTCATACTCAGTTATTTCAAAAAATAAATTATCATATGCCAATAATTCAGGGACTGAACCAGGCTCAATTGTGATATCAAATGATGGTCTATCTGTTTTTTTTCTTGGCTTAATAAGTTCTTGATTATTATTCGAAAAAGATAAGCTGCTATCAGTAATATCATTTGGAATGTCCGTTATTTCAGATAAGCTGCTATCAGTAATATCATTTAGAATGTCCGTTATTTCAGTTTTGTTTTTATAAATCCATTTTTCATTTATTGTATCCAGAAAATAATAGTTATCTGCACCATTATTTATTCTTGAAGCTAAATTAACTACTGGTTGACTTTCTTTATTTACTTGTAAAGCCTTTCCGTTTTGCGTTGCTGTTATTTCAACCATACCCATTGATTCAAAATTATATTCTACACCTAGTGAATCATAATTCATTGGGATTCCTGATAAATAAAAGTCAATTGGATTATTAAATTCCCGAAATAAAACTTTTACATCCCCTTTAATAATTACACCGTTTTCATCTATAAATGAATTCGGGGAAAAAATGACAAACGAACCCGTTTTGTAAAAGGTCGTATCTCCTTTTTCTGCATTTATAATATGTTCTGTAAAAGGTATTTTAATATTGTCAATTGGTGGATTAATAAATCTTTGAATTTGACTATCAGTTTTGTTGTCTTCTGTACAAGCTGAAATAATAATAGAAATCAAGACTGAAATTATGATTGCTTTTTTCATGGTATTGTTTTTATTTATCGTGGATGAATAGGCACAACGTCTAAGCATACCTGACGGAGTTCGCCGTTAGGCCACTCTGGCATGGTCATGCATTGTTATATAGAGTTACTCCATTAAATTGGGTAATTCCTGTTGGTTTGCCGGATAAAGAGTATTTGTCATCATTGCTATACTCTGTACCATTTCTTCAATTCCAACTATTTTACTTTTGTAAAAATCTTCACTACAAGCCCATGTTTCTACCCATTCTAAGAGAATTTTATTGATAAAATCTAATGCTGTCTCTTATACACATCTGACGCTGCCGACGAAGAGGATAGTGTAGA
>OJIO01000620.1_pt1 | contig 21139 bp, 17 predicted proteins | sample 1595621 | NCBI WGS metagenome assembly OJIO01 (sample SAMN05416776, study PRJEB24817) | seawater metagenome | isolation source: Sea water | place: Canada:Atlantic | collected 2013-07
TACACTATCCTCTTCGTCGGCAGCGTCAGATGTGTATAAGAGACAGGTAATTTACCGAATCCTGCTTGAACATTATCTCTCATGTGTTTTGGTTTTGATGTGCCAGGTATAATGCACGTTACCGCAGGATTAGCTAGGATAAACTTCAAAAAAAATTGCCCCCAAGTCTTTGCATCAAATTCATTTGCCCATGATGGAAGGATCTTATTCTTAGTTAGTCGAAACAGAGACCCACCCTCATATGGTCTATTTATTAAAACGGCAATTCCTTTATCCTTTGCCATTGGCAAAATCCTTTCTGCGGATTCTTGTCTTAGCAAATTATAATTTATCTGTAAAAAATCTATTCTCTCATTTCTGATGATTTGCTCTACCTCAGCATACCCACCTTTATGATAATGTGTAATTCCGACTTATCGAATTTTATCTTCTTCCTTCCACTTTTTTAATGTTTTTATATGTGTTTTCCAGTCTAATAAATTATGAATTTGCATTAAGGCCATTGGCTGAGCTTGCATTAAACTCATAGCTGTTTTCATTTGTTGAATACCTTCTTCTTTTCCTGAAATCCAAACTTTAGTAGCCTCAAATAACTTTTGCTTTATCATTAATTCATTTGTAAGCTCACCAACTACTTTTTTAGACCTTCCATACATGGGAAAAGAATCAATTACTGAACCACCATGTTCTATCAACACTTTCATTACTTCTTTTAATGGTTCTCTTTCTTCGTTCGAATTACCAACATCAAATGATTGCCATGTTCCTAGTCCTACAACTGGAATATTTTCACCACTAGATGGAATCGTTCTGTGTTGCATAGTATGTTTCGTTTCAAAATTAGATAACCCATTTAACTAAATAGTAGTTGTTCCAAATGCTATAAGCTTTGAAGCTTCTCTTCTTGAAATTTCTATTCCATTTTTCATAAAACATACTAGATTAATGATCTTAGGAATGAAACAACAATAAAGTTACATTCTTCTGCTTGATCTTTTCCCTTCTTCTTCGTTAAAAAGCCTCGCCGATGCGATGCGATGCATCGCCTACGTTTTTTGCCTTGGAGAATGAATAAATATCAGAACATAAAAACGCACTTTATTAATGCATCATTCTTTATGAATGATTTCTTATTTAATTTAATGTTTCTCATTCTAATTACACCTAAGTGATTAGAAAAAGTGAACCTTTATAAAATTTATAAGTCTATAAAATGTAATTCAGTTTTTATAAAATGAATAAAAGTCAAAATCCTACTGACCGTTTTCTAATTCTGCAATACAGAGAGGGTAATACTTCTGTGTTGCCTGCATTAGTAAAGCGTTACCATAAGATCTTTTGTGAAAAGGCTTATTGGATTACAAAAGACAAAGAATCAGCTAAAGACATTGCTCAAGAAAGCTGGATCACTATCATCAATAAGTTACACACTTTGGAGAATGTAGATCGTTTTAAAATTTGGGCTTTAAGGATAGTCTATACTAAGGCCATTGACGGTGTAAAAAAAAGAAATAAGGAAAGTGAAAATTTAATGTCTGTCAGAAATATTGAATCAGACTCGCAGTCATTGGAAAACGAAAGAAATCTTATTCTAATAGGACTATTAAAGGCTATTCAGAAATTGCCTAAACAAAAGCAGGATATTATACGATTGTTTTATGCTGAAGAATATTCCATAAATGAAATAAGTAATTTTTTAGATATTCCAATTGGGACAGTAAAATCTAGATTATTCAAGGCAAGAGAAAAATTAAAATCATTATTAAAAAAGTAAATTATGAAAAATAAAATGGAAGAAATTGATGAATTAATCAAAGATACCTTATCAAAAGAGGAAGCTGCATTTTATAATTCCTTAGATGAACAGAATGTTCTTGAAATGTTCTTTGGTCTATTTAAAGGAAAAAATGCTTGGATAATAATTGTGATGAACATTATGATTTTTGTCTTTTTAGGATTATTTGTGTACAGCTTTATTCAATTCATTAATGTAGAGACTACAGAAGAAATGATAAAGTGGGGATTTGGAAGCATAGTGTTTTTGCTAGGTTTGAGTATGCTTAAGGTCTATGCTTGGATGCAAATGGACAAAAATGCTATTCTTAGAGAAATGAAAAGATTAGAACTTCAAGTCATGTCTTTATCTGGTAAAATGGTTGATTGAGAATAATAAGAAGAAGATATTGAGACAATGTGTTTGAATATCTTCTTTGTTTTTAGAAAACGTCTATTGAAACAAGAATTGACTTACTAATAACGGTCTTGTAATCATAAATCCCCAATATCCTCCCACCACAACTCAGGACACTCTTTAATAAACTTTTCCATCATCTCAATACACTCAGGCAACATAAGATTAACAACCTCCACACCATGGGATTCCATAAATTCAGAACTCCCTTCAAAAGTCTTATTCTCACCCACAATAACCTTAGGAATATTAAACTGAACAATCGTACCCCCACACATATAACAAGGCATCAAAGTGGAGTAGATGACACAGTCTTTATATGATCCCACACGTCCAGCATTATTAAGACAATCCATCTCGCCGTGTAGAATTGGATTCTTTTCTTGTACACGCTTATTGTGACCAACGGCGATGATTTCACCATTTTTCACCAAGACGGATCCAATTGGAATACCACCTTCTGAAAGACTTTTTTTAGCTTGTCTAATAGCTTCTGCCATAAATGGATCTATCATTTTCTATGTTTTAATGCGTCTTCAACTGTAGGCACAAAATGACCCTTACCACCTGCCCGATCATCATCAAAAGTTGTAGGAATAGCATTTGCCTTAGTCTTTTCATCCCAAGATACGTGTTGGGTTCCGTCATCTCTTTGTTCCATAGTTATACATTCTTCAACTGGACAAACAAGAGAACAAAGATTGCATCCAACACAATTCTCATCTATTATTTCTGGAATTCGATTGCCATTTCCTTCAGGAATTCGGATTGCTTGATGGGCGCCATCATCACATGCTATGTAACAAAGATCACATCCGATGCACTTGTCATTATCTATGCTTGCTACGACCTTATGTTTGAGATTGAGGTGCTTCCAATCCGTTACATTTGGTAGCGCTTTACCTTTGAAATCATAAATGGTTTCATATCCCTTGTCGATCATGAATTGTTCGAGGCCTGCTTTCATCTCGCGTACAATTCCAAAACCATAATGCATCACAGCTGTGCATACCTGAACAGATTCAGCACCGAGTAAAATGAATTCCACTGCATCTCTCCAGGTTTCTATTCCCCCAATACCAGAAACAGGAATATTTTTAATCTCAGGGTGCTGCGTTAGCTCTTTCACCATTTCTAAGGCGATTGGCTTTACTGCTGGACCACAATATCCACCATTGGTTCCTTTGCCATCTACGACAGGGTAAGGAGCATAAGTGTCTAAGTCAATTCCAACAATACTTTTGATTGTGTTGATAAGTGAAATGGCATTGGTTCCGCCTCTAGCGGCAGCCAATCCAGGATCAACAATATGAGAAATATTAGGGGTTAATTTTGTGATTACAGGTATGTTTGCTACTTCCATTACCCATTCTACAATAGTCTGAAGTACAGCTGGCTCTTGACCAACGGCAGAACCCATACCCCGCTCACACATACCATGCGGACAACCAAAATTTAATTCTATTCCATCAGCCCCTGCATTTTCAACATCTTTGATTATTTGTATCCACTCTTCTTTGGTCTCAACCATAAGGGATGCAATTACAGCATGATCAGGAAAGTACTTCTTGACTTCTTCCATCTCTCTGAGATTATCTGCCAACGGCCGATCAGTAATCAACTCAATGTTACTAAACCCTGCCATCCGAGCGCCTCCATAATTTACAGAACCATATCTACTCGAAACATTAATAACAGGTACACCAAGTGTTTTCCACACTGCACCACCCCAGCCCGCATCAAATGCTTTCATAATCTGATATCCGGAATTAGTCGGTGGCGCGGAAGCCAACCAAAATGGATTTGGTGATTTTATACCTGCAAAGTCTATGTTAAGGTTTGGCATACTTTTATTTTTTTGCTGAATCGCAGAATCGCTTTGGTTCTATTGATCTCCAAGCTTTATCAATTCATTAATTTCAATTTTCAATTATTCATTATTCATTCTCATTAAGCCATTTCTCTATACCTTGGGCTGCCATCTTTCCTTCGTATGCGGCATTGACTACTTCTGCTCCTCCGTTGACAGCATCGCCTCCAGCAAAATACTTTGGATTTGTACATTGAAAACTCTGATCGTTCACAACGATCTTTTTTCTCTTATCCAATTCCAAGCCATCAATCAATTCAAGAAAGTGCTTTTGCTTTGCCTGGCCAGTTGCTTTGATCACCATTTCGGCATCAACTATAAATTCACTTCCTTGTATGTTTTCAAGTCTCCCATTTACTTCTTGAGTTCTAATAAATTGTACTCCAGTAGCTTTGCCATTTCCAACAATTTCAATTGGTTGTGCATTAAAAACGCTTTCTACACCAGCGCTAATGGCTAACTTATATTCAAATCCGTAGGCACCCATATCTTCCTTTGATCTTCTATAGGCTAGCACCACTGACTCCGCTCCCATCCTCGCAGATTGTGAGGCAGCATCCATGGCTGTATTCCCTCCGCCGATAACAACCACTCGATTTGGAACAGCCAATTGATGATGTTTCATTCGGAGTTCTTCTATGAATTCTACTGCACCAACTACATTGATTTTATCTTCTCCTGGCAATCCTATTTGGGCCGTAGCTCCTATTCCAACGCCAAGAAATATTGCATCATATTCAGTCTCTAATTGTTCTAATTGTGTTTTACGCTCAATAGGATGGTTACAGATGAAATTTAAACCCATTTGTTTTTCAAGAAAGTTAATTTCTTCCTCAACCTCTTGATTTGTAATTTTATATGCTGCTATTCCATGCAAAGTCAGTCCAGAAGGTTTCGATTTGGCTTCATATATATCGACCTCATATCCCATTGTCCGCAATTCACATGCACAGGCTATTCCTGCTCCACCTGAACCAATTACAGCAACTTTTCTTCCATTGCTTGATCCAGGAGTAAATAGTATCTTGTCTTTTTTAATGGCATCTGAAGTTGCAAAATTTTGCAACCGTCCAATTTGAATTGGAGGAAGATCTTGGTGATTGAATACACATGCGCCTTCACATAATTCTCCAGTAGGACAAATTGTACCACAGGCATTTCCTAGCCAATTCGATTCATAAATAGTCTTAGCTGAGCCAGTCATATTACCTGAATTTATCTGCTTGATAAACAAAGGAATGTCTATCCCAGTAGGGCAGGCTGTTATGCAAGGGGCGTCATAGCAAAATAGGCATTTTGAACTTTCAAAATGTGCCTCCGTCGCATTCATCAAAGGTTTCTTTTGAGTAAAGTTTTGTTCAAACTCTATTTCCGATGTCGGTCGTTTGTATTCTGACATTTAATTCGTTTTTAATACTGTTTCAATTCATTATTAAAATTGTTCATTTTTCAATCGCCACCCGTCGCTTACGCCGCCTGCCCCGTCTTGCGGGGTTCCTTTCCTTTTCGACTATCGTCGACATTCTTCGAGATCGGCCAGTCATAATTCTGTTATCTTTCCATAGGTTTCAGGTCGTCTATCTCTGAAAAATTGCCATGTAGACCTGACTTCTTCTATCAAGTCTAAATCAAATTCTGCGATTAACAATTCATCATCATATTCAGATGCTTGTGAAAATATTTGCCCTCTAGGATCTACAAAATAAGATGTTCCATAAAACCTTCCAAGACCCCATGGTTTTTCTTCTCCAACTCTATTGATGCAACCCATAAAATAACCATTGGCCGCTGCATGTGCAGGTTGTTCTAACTTCCATAAGTATTGTGAGAGTCCAGCAACAGTTGCAGAAGGATTATAAACAATCTCTGCACCATTCAATCCTAAAATTCTAGCACCATCGGGAAAGTGTCTGTCATAGCAAATGTAAACACCAACCTTTGCATACTTTGTTTGAAAAACTGGGTATCCCAAATTGCCAGGTTTGAAGAAAAACTTCTCCCAAAAGCCAGTTGTATGTGGAATATGATTTTTTCGGTATTTCCCTAAATAAGTTCCATCAGCATCTATAACGGCAGCGGTATTGTACAACACTCCAGGAGACTCCTTTTCATAAATTGGTACTATGATCACCATATTATGTTTCTTCGCAAGAACCTGCATTTTTTCCGTAGTTGGACCAGGCACTGATTCGGCAGATTCATACCATTTTTTATCCTGTCCTGGACAAAAATAAGGCGTATTGAAAATTTCCTGCAGGCATAATATCTGAACGCCTTGCTTACCAGCTTCTTCAATATAGGGGATGTGCTTATCGTACATCGCATCCATTATTTCTTTTATACTGCCTTCTCCTTCAGTCATAGGAAGGCTCATTTGTATCAATCCTGATTTTACTTTTCGTGCCATATAGTTTGTCTTTAAATCAATATTTTTAACTAATTATAAGTTTACGTTCTTACACATGCAAAGAGGTCTTTCCTCTTTTCACAAATTGGCCATAGCCAGGCTTGAGTAAACATTTATTATTCTCAATGGCTACTTGACCTCTGAGTAAAACGGTTTCTGTTTTTCCTGTCACCTTAAACCCTTCATAAGAAGAATAATCGGCATTCATATGGTGGCTTTCATGGGAAAGGGTATGTTTTTTAGTAGGATTAAAAATGACTAAATCTGCATCTCCTCCTATAGCAATAGTTCCTTTTTTAGGATACATACCAAAGATCTTAGCTGCATTGGTTGATGTTAATTCTACATATTTTGAGAGTGAGATTCTTCCTTTTCTTACGCCTTCTGAAAACAACAGTTCCATTCTATGTTCGATCGCTGGGTGACCATTAGGTATTTTAGAAAAGTCATCTTTACCCATCTGCTTTTGCTTCCACGTAAATGGACAATGATCTGTTCCTACTACTTGAATCAGCCCTTGGTTTATACCCGACCAAAGGGAAGTTTGATCTTTCTTTTCTCGAAGAGGAGGACTCATGACCCATTTTGCACCATCTTTCCTTTTGTAAAGGCTTGCATCCAAGGTAAGATATTGCGTGCAAGTTTCAACAAATACTTTTTGATTTCTCATTGTGCTTTTTCGGACGGCATTAAGCGCACCTTCACATGTCATATGCACAATATAACCAGGACAGCCCGTATAATCCAGCATATCAGTAAATCTTGCCGAAGCTTCTGCTTCTGTAATCTCAGGTTGAGACAAGTAATGATATATCGGCTCCATATTTCCAGCCTTTCTATTTTTTTCAATGAGCGAATCTATCACATCACCATTCGTGGCGTGTACAGTGACTAGTCCACCATTTTCTTTTACAACCTTCATGAGTTGCACCATTTGACCATCGTCAATCATTAGTGCTCCCTTGTAAGCCATGAATGTTTTAAAACTAGTTATGCCTTCCTTCTCAATCATATGCACAACCTCTTTCGCAACTTTAGGATTGAAATCGGTGACTGCCATATGATAAGAGTAATCCCCAATGGCTTTGTTTTTAGATCTTCCTTGCCATGCTTTTAGAGCATTTTTTAGCGTATCCCCTTGTGTCTGTAGGATAAAATCAATAACCATTGTAGTCCCGCCAAAGAGTGCAGCTCGCGTCCCAGATGTATAATCATCGCTCGAAGATGTACCCATAAATGGCATATCTAAATGGACATGAGGATCAATGCCTCCTGGGAAAACCAATTTGCCTTTTGCATTAATCGTTTTATCCGCTTTATATGGGAGATCTTTTCCTATCGCTACAATCAATTCACCTTCCGTATAAATATCAGCAATATAATCTGATTCGGCAGTAACAACTCTTCCATCTTTAATCAGTATAGACATCTATTTTTTTGATTTCATTAATAAATAATAAGCTACAAAAGAGACAATGAAGCCAGAGAACCAAGATAGTTTATAAAGTGCATCCAGACTTGGAACAAAATAACCAATAATGGCAACAAATACTCCCAATGCTAAAGCAATCATAGCAGAAATATTAAAACCGCCAGTATACTTAAATTGGCCTTCTTCTTTGTAAAGCTCGTCTAAAGGAATCTCCATTTTTCTAATGATGAAGTAATCACATAACATGATACCAAGAACAGGCCCTAATAGTCCACTGATGAAAATCAATATGTTACTAATTTCACTCATCAAGTACCAAGGGCAGATGATAATTCCTATTATTCCTGTAATCAAGCCTCCCATTCTGAAAGATATTTTTTTAGGATTCAGGTTTGAAAACGCATTGGCTGGAGCTATCACATTAGCTGCAATATTTGTACTTAGTGTAGCAATGATCATAAATATCTGAGAAATAATTACAACTACTGGGTTCTCAAATTTGGCTAGAAGGGTGACTGGATCCCATGGCGCATTGTTGCCAATGAGTATGTCGTCAAAGATGATGACAGCAGCACAACTTACAAATATTCCAACAAAAGAATAGAGCATCATAGTCCCTGGAAGTCCAATAAACTGTCCCATTACTTGCTCTCTTTGGGTAGCTGAATATCGTGTAATATCTGCAATGCTTAAAGACATAGTAGCCCAAAACCCAACCATTATGGTCAACCATAAAATGTAGCTCCATAATTTGGACCCCGTATTACTTGTATTTACTTCTTCAATAGATAAAGATACTTCTGCTGATTCGATGAAACCAGTATAAGTGCTTTTTCTGAGTTGTACTTTCCTATTCTCCGTACTTCCAATAAGTGGAATAGTTGTATTGTCCAATTTTAACCAATTTCCTACTTGGTCATTATTAAACAATCGATATTCTGTGGCTTTAGGATTTCCATTGCTATCCATTGCGGGATTGAGGTGGATGATATTTTGTCCAGATTCTGTATTTATGCTTGGAGCAGCCAAATAGTGACTTTGGCTTAAAACATTTTTAAAACCTCCTCCTTTATTTGCTCCCCAACCTATCAGGATTAAACCCATTAGAATAAGAATAGGTGCAGAGTACTGCTCAAGAAATTTTATACTTTCTGTTCCTTTCCATATGAAATACATATTTAACAACCAAAATAATCCAAACCCAACAAACTTTCCAAAACTTATTCCGTCCACCGCTTGTCCACCAGTAACTGCATTGAAGATGGCATATAAAGCTAAGCCACCAATCCAAGTTTGAATTCCAAACCAACCACAAGCTACTATGGCTCTGACAATTGAAGGTATATGGATTCCTGTGATTCCGAATGAGGATCGACCAAGCACAGGGAAAGGGATTCCGTACTTTACGCCGGCATGTCCGTTTAGGACCATTGGTATTGTAATAATAAGATTTGCTAATCCAATAATGATTAAAGATTCGAGCCAAGTCATACCACTTCCGATCATGTATGAGGCTAATAAGTAGGTTGGAATACAAACAGCCATGCCTACCCAAAGTGCAGCAAGTGACCACATGGACCATGTTCTTTCCTCAGGTGGAACAGGTTTTAGATCTTCACTATATAAACTAGAATAAGAGAGATCCTCCTTTAGAATTACGATATCTTTATTTTTCATCCTTCATAATATTGATCAGCAATTTCCAAAGCCTTTGATATGATTTCCAACCCTTCATCGATCTGTTCTTCAGTAATAATTAAAGGTGGTGCTAGAAAGATGAAATTCCACTTTACAAAAGTAAACATCCCTAATTCTTTCAGTTTCCCTGCAATTTTAGCTCCGATGGCTCCTTCTGCCCCCTTTGCATTCCATGGAATTAGTTGTTCTTTCGTCTCTCTGTTTTTTACCAATTCGATACATCCGAGTAGTCCTGTATTCCTAAAATCTCCAATCGATGGATGTTTGTCTATTAGGACTCTCATCTTCCGCTCTAAATATAATCCTTTTGAAGCAGCATTCTCAACCAGGTTTTCACTTTCTATTATTCTGATGTTTTCCAATCCTGCAGCACATGCAACTGCATGAGCTGAATAAGTTAGTCCAATAACTAGTGGTTTTTCATTAAAAGCCTCTGCTATGGTGTCCGTAACCACTGTTCCACCCAATGGGATATAACCTGAAGTCAATCCCTTGGCCAATGCCATAATATCAGGAGTAACATTATGATGATCTACTCCAAACCACTTGCCTGTTCGACCAAAACCACTCATAACCTCATCAGAAATGAGTAATATTCCATACTTGTCTGCGATTCTTCGTAGACCTTGCCAATAATTCTTCGGATATTTGATGCAGCCCGAAGAACCAGATTCACCTTCCATGAGGATTGCTGCTACGCTTCCTGGATTCTCATAATTAATGACTTGTTCCAGATTTCTTAATGCAAGTTCTCCGCATTCTTCCATTGACTTACTATTCCATGGACATCGATAGAAGTAAGGATTTTCTACGCGTACAAAACCTGGAGCTTGTTGGTCATCAACAGCATGTTTTCTAGGATCTCCTCCTGCAGAAATCGCTCCATATGTGGCACCATGATAAGCTCTATATTGGCAAATTATTTTTGTTCTTCCCGTATACAACCTAGCCACTTTAACGGCATTTTCTATCGCTTCAGCCCCACTGTTGGTGAAAAGTGTTTTTGTCAAATTCCCTGATGTCAATTCAGCTATTTTCTTCCCTAGCTCGCCTCTTACTTCTGTAGCTGCGCCAGGATAGACAAAACTGAAATCTTTCATTTGACGAGAGACCGCCTCTGTTATTCTTTGATCTCCATGGCCAATATTGACATTCATCAATTGAGAATTGAAGTCGAGGTATTTTTTACCTGTACTATCCCAAAAGTAGGCTCCTTTGGCTCTTTCTATATTGAGTGGATTTAATCCTCGTTGTTTTGACCAGGAGAATAGCGTATAGTCTAGGCTATTCTTAATAATATCTACCGCCATGTTTGTAGTTTTTATCAATATGTATAATAATAAATTGGCTCACTAAATTCTAGATTCGGCATCCTTATTCGACAATCAATATATCTCATAAATCAACTCATCCAATCCCTTTTATCTTCTGGATTCCACTTCGTAGTTGTCTTTTTGTTTTGTGTCCAAAATTCGATAGAACTTTTACCCGTAATATCTCCGACTCCAAATTTTGATTCATTCCATCCTCCGAATGAGAAAGGTTCTCTAGGTACAGGTACGCCGATATTGACACCGATCATTCCAGCACTTGCACCCTCCATTACTCTCTTGGCCATAGATCCGCTTTCTGTAAATACAGCTGCTGCATTTCCATAATTTGACCCATTTTCGATTCGGATGGCTTCGTCTATATCACTTGCTCTGATAATAGAAATCACAGGACCAAAAATCTCCTCTTTGGCAACTGCCATATCTGGTTTCACATGATCTATAATGGTTGGTCCTACATAAAAACCTTTTTCATGTCCTGGAACAGTTACTCCCCTACCATCCACTAATATTTTTGCGCCTTGGGCTTCTGCTTCGGCAATATATCTTTCGATTCTATCTTTTGCCGCTTGACTAATTACGGGTCCAAGGTTTTTACCCGGTACAATTAGTTTCGCCTCATCGACCATTTTATCAATGATGTGTTGTACTTTATCAACCCCAACCATTACTGAAGCTGCCATGCATCTTTGTCCTGCACAACCTGCCATGGATGCCACCACGTTGTTTGCTGTCATATCAGGATTGGCATCTGGTAAGACAAGTAGATGGTTTTTTGCACCTCCTAACGCAACACACCGTTGTAGATTTCCACTCGCTCTTTTGTATACAATTTTAGCTACTTTGGTTGATCCTACGAATGAAGTTGCTTTGATATCTGGATGATCGCAAATGGCTTCAACCACTTCTTTCCCACCATTGACAATATTAAATACACCATCTGGCAATCCGGCTTCTTTTAGTAAATCCCCCATTCGTACTGCACTAAGCGGAACCATTTCAGATGGTTTGAGTACTAAGGTGTTTCCAAGTACAAGTGCATTGGGTACAGTCCAATGAGGGACCATATTTGGAAAATTGAAAGGTGTAATACATGCCACTACTCCAAGTGGTTTTCTTTCTATTCTGCATTCGACACCTTTACTGACCTCTTGGATTTCATTGCTTACAATTTGTGGTAGTGATACAGCAAATTCGCAGAGCTCCATACTTTTTAATACTTCTGCACGAGCCTCACCTTCAGTCTTCCCATTTTCTAAATGGACCAAATTCGTTAACTCTTCAATATTTTCTTCGAGCAATTGGCGATACTTAAAAAATATCTGAACCCGCTCCTTAAGTGTCATACCTGACCACATTGGAAATGCATTTTTAGCGGCAGCTACTGCCGCATCCAAATCTGAACTGTTGCTCATCGGTAGATTAGAAATGACCGATCCATCGAGTGGAGAAATAATGTCCATAGAAGTCTGACCGTTTCTCAACTTTTGACCATTTATGAGATTCTTAACTTGTGCTTGAGGCGTCATTAATATTGATTTTGTTATGTGAATAGTAAAAAACCACAAATCAAAATACAAAAATAATGCTAGAATTGGAGAATATGGATAGGTCATTCTACAGCATAAACTGATATATACTAACTATTGCTTAAACTTTTCTTAATCTCTTTAATGCTATAGTTTAGTTTTCGATGACCTCTTTTCAAATTTCATACCTCAATAGCCTCAAAGCATTCAGCACGACGACCAGCGTAGAACCTTCATGTCCTACTACTGCGGGACCAATTGCTATTGTTCCCATAATAGTCAAAGGGACTAAGATAGCTACCATGCTTAAACTAATAATTAAGTTTTGCTTAATAATAAGTTTTGCTTTCCGACTTAGACCAATAGCGAATGGAAGATTATCTAGTTTATCTGCCATCAAGGCAATATCTGCTGTTTCCAATGCAACATCTGAACCCGCTGCCCCCATTGCGATTCCAACTGTACTTTTAGCCATTGCAGGAGCGTCATTTACGCCATCTCCGACCATTGCAACATAACCTTCTTGTTGTTTTAATCGTTCTATTGCCTTTACTTTATCTTCTGGAAGCAAACTCCCCATTGGGTCAGTTATCCCTATACTTTTAGCGATTGCATTCGCTACTTTTTGATTATCTCCTGTAAGCATAATCATCCGCTTGATGCCCATTTTTTTCAGCTTAGAAAGAGTTGAAATGGCCTCTGGACGGGCAACATCCATCACGGCAATGATGCCCAAATATTCATTATCTTGATGAATAATCATAGATGTATGACCACCTGACTCCAGTTCCGACATTTTCAAGTCTATTTCTTTAGGCACGACTTCTCCAGTCAATTCTTCAAAAAGTCTTCGGTTGCCAATATGAATTATACTACCCATCCAATTAGCTTGTACGCCCCTAGCTATTAATGCTTTTAAGTTTTCTGCTTTAGGAATATCGATGTTTCCCAATTCTTTTTTGCCCCCAGTAACAATAGCTGCAGCCAAGGGGTGGTCACTCAATGCTTCTACTGCAACAGCTATTTTTAAAAGATGTGTTTTGGTAATTGCTCTATATGGAATTGCATGTGTCAAAGTTGGTCTACCTTCGGTTAGCGTTCCTGTTTTGTCAAATGCAATGGCTTTTATACCACCCAATTCTTCAAGTGGGCGACCACCTTTAATCAAAACACCTTGACGGGCCGCTCGTGCAATTCCTGCCAATACTGCACTTGGTGTAGAGATGGCTAATGCACAAGGGGAAGCCGCTATAAGTACCGACATAGCTCTATAAAAACTTTGTTGAAAGGTTTCATCAATAACAATAAAAGTTAATAACAACAATAATACTAAAGCCAAAACTATCGGAACATAATATTTTTCAAACTTATCAGTAAGATGCTGTGTGCTTGACTTTTGTGTTTCGGCTTCTTTTACTAAAGTAATTAGTCGAGAAAGTGTACTGTCCTTCGCTAGCTTTAATACTTTAATTTCCAATACTCCACTACCATTCATTGTTCCAGCGAATACCCGGTGCTCTGGATGAAGCTTATTAATCTCGTTTTCACTTTGCCAGTTGAGACTAGGGTACTTATCTATTGGTGCACTTTCACCTGTGATGGCTGCTTGGTTGACAGGACTTGTACCTTTTGTAACTACTCCATCTGCAGCAATTTTCGTATTGGGTTTTACAACAATAATATCGCCTATAATAAGCTGTTCGATATGCACTTCGGTCAATTCACCGTTTCGTTTGACCAAGGCCACTGGTGGTGCTAAATCAGAAAGAGCTGCAATAGATTTCCTTGCTCGTTTCATCGCATAATGCTCTAAAGCATGTCCCAAACTAAATAAAAAAAGTAGCAAAGCACTTTCTCCCCACTTCCCCAAAGCCGCTGCACCTAAAGCTGCAAACAGCATTAAGAAGTCTATTTCAAACTTTCCTCTTAGTAAATCTCTACCTGCGGCTATGAAAGTAAAAATTCCACCGAAAACAGCTCCGACAATAAAAAAAGTAGTAGCTAAATTTTCAGAGTCACCTATGGCAAATGAAAAAACAACTCCTAAAATCCACGACACACCGCTAAAGATTGCAAAATAAAGTTCAGTATTTTCTCCTAATATGTTGAGATAAGAATATACATGATTACTGTCTTTATTTTGTGACTGCTCTTTATCAGTTTTTACAGTGACGATATTTAAACCCAATTTTTTAACCGATTTGATAATCTCAGCTTGATTGGTTTGATTGTCATCCCATTCTACATGCATAAGCCCGGAAGCTGAAATAGACACATAACTTACACCTCTTTTTGTTCCTAAAATTTGTTCAATTCTACGAGCACCTCGTGTATGGTTACTTTTCCCTATTTGGATTTGGATTTTGTTCATGTTGGATTTATGTACGCATTGAATATTTTAGAATTTCCTTTTTTTATTGATGTATATCGCATCAGAATAGGATCAGATAGCGTATATCTCTGTCTGAAATAAAGGTACATATTTATCAAAATCAGCGTGTACTTTTCTAAAATTCATTACGAAAATCAATTCACACAAGAAGCTTTAAACTTAATCCTGCACCCATGATCATTTGTTGCTAATTATTACATACCGTTTTCTTTTTCTCCTTCGAGTTCCACTTTTATTATAGTGAAAGATTAATCGGTAATTTCCTTCATCTATTTTTCTAAATTCAAAGTAATCGTGTTTAGTTTTTTATTTGTTTTCCAATATTATCATAATTTTTCAGGGTCTTTAGCGCCCATAATGTCTGTATACCAGCCCATTCTAATTTTGTCCCTTGACTAACTCCATACCACGTCTCCCAACGTCCATCATTTTTCTGTCTATTGATTAGTTCTTTTAAGTCAGATTCAATTGTCTCTTTAGTAAATAATGAATATAGAATGCTTTCGGAAGAAGGGGCATAATTTAAACTATGCGGTTTTCCATAAAGTCCCCACCCATTATCCGATTTATCTTTACAAATAACTCCGTCAGACAATATCCAATTCTTTAAGTCGTTGATTGTTTTTTTAGCTTTATCTTGACTTTTTGTATGTTTTAAAAACGTGATCCATCTTGGTACACATAGATAGCAAAAAACATGTTTATCTTTTATTCTCTCAAATTCACTCCAAACAAACTGTTCCGCTTTTTTCATCCAAGGAATATCAATCTGATATTTTTCCAAAATTCCAAGTAGTGGTGCAGTCGTACTTAAAGCACCCCATTCTTTAACTGTTTTAAAGTGTTCTTCACAAGGATAAGTGCTTTTGGGTCTAAACATCCACGGAATTCCACCTTTTTCTGTTGTAATGCTTTCAAAATAAGGCATAAAGTCATTTAGAATGATTTTTTTTGTCAGATACCCAACTTCATCGAGCGTTTCAAGTGCCATAATGCTAAAAAGAGGTTGACTTTCTGGTGATGCTGTATCTGGTTCCATTCCGTGTCCAAATCCACCGTCAGTATTTCGGTAAGCATACACTGCATGAAAAACACCTTTCATATCTCCATTTGCAAAATGAAATTCAAATAAACGTCTTTCAATCATTCTTGCATTTGTCAATATAAAATCGCGTGCTTTTAGGAAGTTATTTTTTGGTAAAATCATTTTGTTTTGAAGGATTTCTTTAATTCTGACCATCGTTCGCTAAGTTGTTGATTATCAATAGTCATTTTTCTTCCTCAAATTTAAACTTTCAACTTCATTATATCAAACTTCCAAGGCGAACGTTAGCAAGGGAAATTAATTTGCCAAGAAAAATTGATATTTTTTGCCATCAATTTTGGTCGGTCGAATCTGAGGAATTACCGCTAACGTCTCAATACTTGGCGCGTTTCAATGCCCTAAATGCATTGTTAGGTTATCGTTCTTTAAGTATGTTTAGAAGTCACCTTTCTCCATTTGTCAGTTATTAATAGCAATCACTTTAACGATTTCGGTGGTCTAAGATAAATCAGCACAAATAGCAAAATAACCTGTAATGCAAGCACAATTATTTTTCGATTGATTTCTTGAAAGTTAATAAAAAGTGCAGCATGCATTGCGATATATATATCCACAGCAAATAGAACCCCCATCTCCTGCGAGCTATTGTACCACCGGCTCCAGTTGTAAGCAATATGCCCATTATTAATATATAATAGAAATATCCTACTAAAGTGAAAGAAAGTATCTGTTTATCTGCCCGAATATTAATAAATTCTTCCACTTTCAAGGTGGCTTCAGTTAGATCTGAAAAGTTAACAATTTTGTATGCTTGGGCAAGCAATGCTCCTCCAGTTTAATAGGAAGGTTTAGTTGCTGCTTTATAATTTATGTTATCGTCTATTAAAATTAATCCTTTTTCAGATACTTTTATTTTCAAATCCTGCATGCCTCCATTTTGGTGACCATTGATAAAAAATTCATTTTCACTAACCTGTTTTAATTTTACTTTTTGAATAGAGCTTGTTCTAATGTTATCATCATTAAACATCCCTTGAATTTGATTCCTAGAGTTAATTCCTATAACAAAACCTACATCTTCTTTTTCAAAATGAAATCTAATATGTACCGTCTTACTCCCTTCATCTCCTTCAGTTTTATAAATATTGTAAAAATTGAATTCTCCCGCTTGTTTTATGAAATAAGCCCACATTCCTTTTAACTGATTTATACCTTCTTCTGAACCTAAAAAACCTTTCATATCATCATTGGCATAATCAGCAAGACCTTCGAAATTTTGGGTGCTCATTGCATTGGCAAAAAATAAAGCAGTTTCACTTGTTTTGTTATCTTCTTTAGCATCTCTTGAAAATTTATATGTAAAAACTGACCAAGATTCTTTTCCTAATGTTTCAAGTGAATACCCATCACCTTGTTTTCTTAGGAGCAATGAATGGTCAATATCTAGCATATATGTTCTACTAAAATCTGCAGTATTTTGGTTATTCATCTTAATTGCTATTGGGAGCAATTCGGGATTTTTACCTTGCAAAACAGCAATAACGTTATCAATTATTTCCCCATCTACAAACTGACCTTTTCCTTGAAAAGTACTTTCAGAAATTAGATCCGTAGAAGTTGCATTGGATAAGATGATGATCTTCACATTTTTTTGCGGTAATGAACCTATTATAGAAGTAACACCTGGAAGTAAACCGGTATGGTTAATCCATTTTTCTCCCCCTTTATTTTCAATTCTCCATCCTAATCCATATTCCGAATCATTAACGCCTCTAGATTGTGTTAAGCTGTAAAGTTTATCTACAGAAGCTGGGTTTAACAATTTTCCGTTTTCTAAGGCTTTCATAAAGTTATATAAATCACCTGTAGTTGAATTAATGTTTCCAGCACCAATTATCCAAGATGAGTGAATGGAGTTCGTCAATTTTTTAAACTCATTCATACCTAAGCCACTATATGGAAAAGCTCTTTGGTTTAATACCTTATAGCCGTTAACAGCTGTGTTTTTCATGTTGGCAGGTTCAAAAACAGCCTGTTCCATATAGTCAGAATACGACAGCTTAGTTACATTTTCAATAATATGTGCTAAAAGCGTATATCCAAAATTATTGTATTCATACCCTGTTCCTGGTTCATATTTTAGTTTTGAATCCTTAAATTTTTCAAAAAGTTCATTTAGTGTAATCGGATTTTCTCCAGGCATTAAGCCATTTCCTTGGTCGTCTATTCTACCGACATTAGCTTGCATACCAGAACTATGGTTTAGCAAATGGCGAATTGTTATTTTCTTAGAAAAATCGGGTATGAAATTTGGGAAATAAGTGCTAATTGGTGTTTCTAATGTAAGTTTACCCTGGTCTACTAATTTCATTATCCCTACAGCGGTCAATGGTTTAGTAACAGAAGCAATTCTAAATATGGAATTTTCAGTATTCTTTTTGAAATTTTCCGCATCGGCATCACCAAAGCTTTTTTTATAAATAATTTTATCATTTTGACTTATTAATACATTACCTATAAAACGATTATAATGTGCATAGCTTTCAAATACTTCATTGATGCTTTCTTCTAATTTCTTATTAGAACTTGTCTGACTAAATGAGTTAAATCCTAAGAATAATCCCATTATGATTGCAATTGTTGTTTTCATTTATTTATAATTTAAGATGAATATGAAGCAATAGTAATACGTAATAATCGTAGAATAAAAAGAATGTGATTGTTAGGTCTTTTAATGTGATAGATACTCTAAACGATGTGAAACAGCATAAACTTCACAAGAATATTGGGTTTGGTCACTTTAAGTATCCCCTTCATCCCTACACTGGTTTAGAACGCGATTAAAATCCTATTTTGAGACTTAAATAGTTAGAATGAAAAGGTATTTAGAAGCTATAATACATGTTTTGATTTGGGGAGTTGCTTATTTCTTGATTCTAAATTATGTAAATACAATCTCTGATTTCAGGAAAGATGAAGGTCCATTTTGGCTAGCAATATTGTTTGGAATGGGTATGAACCAAGTTATATTTTATTCTACCGCTTTTTTTATTGTTCCAAGATTTTTACGTCTAAAAAAAATACCGCTTTTAATCGTTACCTTAATAAGTGCTTTTGTTCTCATTAATTTATTCGAGAGCTTTATTGACTATTATTGGTTGGTTGGCTTTTTCTCCAGTGAAAGTGAGTCTTATCTGAGCTATTTGAACTATAATTCAATAAGTAGTTTTTTTATACTCTTACTTGGTTTATCATATGCCTTAATTAAGTATTGGTTTCAAAGTGAAAAATTGAAGAGGGTTTTATATGAAGAGAAACTAACCACAGAAATGGCTTTTCTGAAGGCTCAAATAAATCCTCATTTTTTGTTTAATGTGCTCAATAGTTTTTATGCCAAGGCATTAAAAAATGATGTGCCCGAATTGGCAGATGGTATAGCTAAATTAGCTGAATTGATGCGATATATGGTGTATGAGACTAATGAAGATAACGTGGCATTGGAAAAAGAAATTCATCATCTCAAAAAATTCATTCAAGTATATCAGTTACGCATTGCTGAAGATGATGATGTGTTTATTAATTTCACTATTAAAGGAGCTATTGAAAACATACAAATTAGCCCTATGTTGCTTATTCCATTTGTTGAAAACGCTATTAAACATGGAATAGACACAAAGACTAAATCCATCATAGATATATCTTTGGAGGTCGCTAAGAATAGTTTATCATATAAAGTGACCAATACAATGCATCAAGCCGTTTATGGTTTGAAGAACAGTGCCTCAGGATTCGGTCTTGATAATTTAAAAAAAAGACTAGCTATTCTGTATCCCAATGCACATACTATGGAAACAAAAGTGGAAAAAGGATATTTTATATCTTTACTTAAACTGCAAATTAATTAACTGTTTTATGGATTATATAATAATTGACGATGAACCAGATGCTATTGATGTTCTTAAGTTTCATCTAAATAATATTCCTTTTATGGAATTAAAAGCAACATTTAGAGATCCTTTGGACGCTCTTGAATACCTTCAAAAGCATACCGTTGATCTTCTTTTCTTAGATATCAACATGCCTAAATTATCTGGAATTAGCTTTCCTAAGTTTTTAGAAAAACCGCCACTTATTATTTTTACAACAGCCTATTCAGAATATGCTTTGGAGAGTTACGAACTTAAAGCGGTGGACTATCTATTAAAACCCATAGAATTTGATCGATTACTAAAAGCAGTAATGAAAGCAAAAGAAGTATTGAATCAAAATAAAGCAGGAGTAAAAGCAAGCCCTAAAACTTCTCAAGAGATACATGAACAAACCGTTTTTATTAAAAGCGGTTCGGAATTTCATCAAATCTCTATTCAAAATATCAAATATATAGAAAGTGATGGTAATTATGTGACGTTCCATACTACCAAGCGTTCTATTCTTGCACGTTACAAAATATCAGAAGTGAAAGAGTTGTTGCCTCATCAGTTCTTTGTAAGAATACATCGTTCCTTCATTGTTGCATTAAAACATATAGAAACGGTCAAAAAACACGCTGTAGTTATTGACGCTAAGGAGATTCCTATAAGTAGTAATTATAGAGAAGAATTTTTAACTATTATAGATGGTATTAGTAAGAATAGAGACAATTAAACCTAAAGACAACTAATTCTATCGGATGGCTTGTTTACGCTTATCGCTAATGGAGGTCGGTCTCGCATAAACGCAGTATGGGCGATAGCCCATACTACCGTTTTATGCAGTCTATCACAAAAATTATATCGTTTTACGATAATTGATAATGTCCCATGAATTGAAAAGGATGGCAAAACCTATCATTATAAATAAGTGTTTTGCAAAATCTCTTGAAACTTATCCTTGATTAAGAATAAAAGTTAATGTGAGTTCATTTCACTTTTTCGTTTCTCCAGTTGTACTTCTAGATCTCTTATAGTTTTAGCTATTGATGTTTCAAAACTGACTTCATTAGAAGAAGCGAATATTCTTGGACCTGGACAACTAAGTATGATTTCACATATTTTCCCTTTTGCGTCAGTATCTTTTTCTTTAAAAAAAGAACATCCGCTCTAATGAGTCAGACATATTTTTTAGATAGTTGCTCAATCTTTTGTAGAACGAGTTGCTTAACCGTATTATTTTTTTCTGTTCGTACAAATTGAATTATTGATTCCATAATATTTGTTGCTGTCTCTTATACACATCTCCGAGCCCACGAGACAGGCAGAAATCTCG
>OJIO01000624.1_pt1 | contig 20931 bp, 18 predicted proteins | sample 1595621 | NCBI WGS metagenome assembly OJIO01 (sample SAMN05416776, study PRJEB24817) | seawater metagenome | isolation source: Sea water | place: Canada:Atlantic | collected 2013-07
AATGAATAAATATCAGCACATAAAAACGTACTTTATTAATGCATCATTCCTAAGTTTAAAAAAATCAATACTTTTGCGGAATGTTGGAATGGTTGCGGCAATTATTTGCTTTTAATAAAGAAGAAGAAATAGAAGACCCTATGAAGTACCTCGCAGTAGGCTTAGGAAATATTGGTGGTGAATATGATAATACCAGGCATAATATCGGTTTCGATGTAGTTGATTATCTGGCTGAACAGCACGAAGGAAAATGGAAAACAGAAACGTTAGGCGATGTCTGTGAAATCAAACATAAAGGAAGAACGATTGTGCTCCTCAAACCTTCCACATATATGAATCGCAGCGGTAAAGCTGTAAATTACTGGATGACTAAGAAAAAGATTCAAAAAGAGAATCTCCTAGTTATTGTGGATGATCTTCATCTCGACTTAGGTAAACTAAGACTTAGAGGCAAAGGGAGTGATGGTGGTCACAATGGATTAAAAGATATCCAACAAGTATTAGGCGGTAGCAATTACCCTAGATTAAAATTTGGAATCGGAAATGATTTCCATTCTGGACAGCAAGTCGATTTTGTACTCAGTAAATGGACAAATGAAGAACAAGACAAACTTCATAAAGTAATAAAAAAGGCAGCAGACGCAACTAAGAGTTTTGCAACAATAGGCATCAAATTTACTATGGAACAGTTTAATGGATGACTTTTAAAACTTGTTAGAATTAAAACTTATTAGAATTAAAATTAAGATAACCGATGAGTCTATCGTATCTACCACCTGGCTCTTGAAGATAAACTAATACTTGGTACATATTTTCTGCATCAGCCCAACTGCCTTCTATAGGCGCTGGATCTAATTGTCCATCTACATCAACTGCGTAGAAATAATCATAGAATCCCTGCTTCAACAGAACTTCGGCTACATATACTTCCCTATCTTCATAATATCTCATTCGGTACATTTCATCTGGTTTCCAGTCTGTAAACCTACCCGCTACATAAACTTCTTCTTCTAGTTCATGTGATTCTAAAGTAAATATCACATTAGCATAGTCACCTCCTACCCTATCTGATCCTTGATCTTTATTTTGAATAACAAATTGCCCATTTGCATCCGGGACCGTTGTATAATATGAGTTTCTTCTTGATTTACCTAGATTAAGCAAAACATCCGTGCCATATGCATTTAAGTCTATAGACCGTATTCCATTTGAAGTATAATCCAACGTACGAATATCTATAGGTCGAAATTCTTTGTACGCGGGGAATGACACTTTTCCAGTGTTATCAATTGTCATTCTATCTCCAACTGTGAATTTCGGATTTAAGTCTTCTATAGCGGTATCCCATCTGTAATTCTGAATGATTGTAACAAAAACATTATTCCTAGAATCTATTATCGGGAAGTCTTTATTATTTACAAATAAATCAAACTCATGGTGAGTTCTAAGTTTGGAAACATCAAGTGGCCTACGACCTTTTTGAATCACATTTACTTGCTTGTCCACGACCATAAACCTACGCGATATTACAGGTATGCGTTCATCTAAGTCCATTCCCTCATAGACTATGAGTAAATAATTACCAGAGATCGTCCATGATAGATCGCGATTAGGCAGTGGAAGCTGATAATTGATGTATGGGATAAACGTATTTATTGAGAATGCAGAATCATCAATTTCTTCATCTTGAAATCCATCTATATATTCCAGCCGTTCCATATCAGTAAATGCCGACCAATCTTTGTTACAGTGCACAATCTCATAAGAGAATTCTTTTTGCACATTATCCATATCATCAAACGACAAGAATAAGTTTTGTCTATTTCCCAAATATACAATTGGTGGCTCTAGAGGATTACCCCCTGGAAAAAATGAAACAGACTTTATATTGGTCACATATACATAGTCTTCGAGAATAATATCTTCATATTGAGCAAGTGCATTGGTCAAAGTAAAAAGAGAAAGCAAACAACAGTAGGAAAATAATCTCATCTAAAGTTTTCATTTATTTTATGTGGCAATTTACGATTACCTCTTTATAAACTGACTAAGTGGACAAAAGTATTGTTAAAATTTTGCAAAGATTTGAAGAAAATAGAAATCGATGATTTCAATCGTAATATTCATTCTTTAAGATGTACCATCAATATACCAACAGTTAGCATGGTTAACTATTAATAAGAACGTTTGGATCTTAAAACAGATTATTATCATATAATATATTATTCAACACACAATTTGAGATTCCACTTTAGCATTCTAAAAGAATTATAAACACATTAACATTCATATGAGTAACTTTGTGAAGATTAATAAGTCGAATAAATAATCCTCATATTTGATTGGGGAATAAATGACGAAATACAATAAAAACACTTCAAATGAAAAAAATATATCTTTTCTTATTGCCTCTATTCTTGGTTTCTTGTACAGAACTGAAAAATGCGATGGACACACTTAATACAGTAACTAATACTGATATAGCCAATGGACTAAAACAGGCTCTTAATTTTGGTGTGGATGACAGTGTCAAGTTCTTATCTAGAGAAAACGGATACTATGCTTCTGCATATAAAATACTACTTCCTGAAGAAGCGAGGAAAGTAACCGAAAAGCTCAAATTCATCCCAGGCTTTCAAAATGTAGAAGAAGAACTTATAAAAAGACTTAACAAAGGGGCTGAAGATGCGGCATCTAAAGCTGGTCCTATATTTTTCAGTGCAATAAAAAGCATGTCATTTGATGATGCGATGAATATACTGATGGGGCCAAAAGATGCTGCTACAACATATCTTAACAACAAAACGTACAATGGATTATACTCTGAATTCAGTCCTATTATAGATCAATCTCTTGATAAATTTAGTGTCCAAGAATATTGGACTAAAGCTGTAAATCAATACAATAGGATTCCATTCATCACGAAGGTAAATCCTGATCTTAAGGACTATGTTGCTACTGAAGCTCTAAGGGGATTATTTAGTCTTGTTGCTAAAAAAGAACTAGGAATACGAGAAGATGTTTCACAAAGATCTACAGATTTATTGAAAAAAGTGTTCGCGAAACAGGACTAGAAAAGGGTAAAGAAGATGATTTATATAATTAAATTGTCTTTTATGTCTTGGCAGAACAATCAAGTATTAGGTGTATTATCTTAATTCTTAAAGTCTCTTTCCCATAAGGTGACATTGCCAACTGCATCTTCAACTCTAATTTTTATGGTATGAGACCCTGATTGGATTTCATCTAAAGGTACTATCAGAACATTACCCAGTGCTTTGAGAGAAGCTAATATCCATTCGCCATCTATGTAAACATCGTACTTAATATCACTTGTAAAACCTGCAGATTCATAATTATCATATATAGCAAATCGAAAATAAGGTTTATTAACCGCATTGCTTAGAAAACTGCCGACATCAACAGTTGGAGGTATAGTGTCACAAACAACGGTGTAATCTCCGAAAGCACCGATTCTTACTCTTAAACTGTCATCCTCGATATGGCCGCCGTAAGAAGATTTACCATCATATAAAAGGGCAACTTTATTATATAATGTTGTATCAGTTAATCCAATCAACGGAATACTAACCACTGGGTAGCTAAATAAAGGTTGAGTGTTATCGTTTAAGCTAAATGCTATTTTACCATCTAATATTTTTTCTTCGTAGCTTATATAGGTATTTTTATCAAATGAATTTGCTGGAAAAAAGAAATTACAAGAACCTAATTTAACCTTAGCCGCCTCTCCTTGCTTAAGGTTTCTTTGGAATATCGGGTTAACTATCTCTCCCTCTTTCGCTTCTCTCCGTTTTACGAAACAATGATAATTTGTTGTATTTCCTTTATAGTCTTTTATCGAAAACTTTACTTTTCTAGATTTTTCTTTGAATAGCTTTATTTCTCCCGAATTGATCACATCAGGATAAAACTCAAGTTTATTTCCAGGTGATATATAGCACTTTGTCAGCGTCCTATTATTGGCTTTTTTCTCTCCATAGTCAACATGAGAATTGATATATTTACTATGATGAAAACCTACTCTATCCATTACATGTCGATAATAAATAGAATCATCAACCTTCATTTCTATACTGTATATCCCATTTTTATTTGACGCACCATCCATAAGATCAAACGTTTGAATGGCAAGACCAACTCTCCATGCAGGCACTTCAAAAGTAACAGGTCCAATTTTAGACCCAGAAGAAACAGATTGTGATCGAGACCATATTTTCTGATGTTCATTATTCAAGCCGTGCGCTTCAACTGCATAGAGTAGTGGCGGTCTCGCATCTTCTGGACCAATATCATGCAGATAAGGATTCTCTGGTACTTCTGTATCCGTTTTTCTAATCTCAAAATGCAAATGAGAACCATATGATCTACCTGTATTTCCCATGATACCTATAGGCTCTCCTTGCTTAAAAGTAAAGTTTCCTTTTTCTGGATAAATGTCTATTTCGTAGGATTTATTACGTAGTTGTCGTTCAGATATAAATGGTTCCATCTTAGGAGCGAACTCTTGTAAATGTGCATAGACAGAGGTAAATCCGTTGGGGTGGTCAACATATAGCACTTGGCCATACCCTCCTCTTTGAATTTTAATTCTTGAGACGAAACCTGACAATGTTGCTCGAATAGTATCACCTTCTTCTCCATTGCTACTTTTTATATCAATGCCCGCATGAAAGTGATTTGCTCTCAACTCTCCAAATGAACCAGCTAGCTTTATTTTGTGATCTACTGGTGACATAAAAACTTCATCGAAAACCAATGAACCTTGTCCATTAATCCCATTAGAAAAACTTAGACCAATACATAACAATGTCAAGCTATTGAGCCAATTCCTCACATAAATATACTTTCTACTCTTATTCCTCAATTATTCCTGCTATTAATATATTCTTTAAAATCTGAATCAATTTTACTACTTATCCTATGCAATAATTCAAATACTGATTCATTATTTGATTTACTTCCTGTAAGAGAATGTTCATCTAGCAAAAATAATTCCTGCGCACGTTGCATCATTTTAATTTTCACTTGATTCTCAATCCATTTTTGGTCTTGTAGAGCTCTATTTTGTTCAAAGTATCCTTGAGAACGACTTAATGAAATGAATTCTTCAATGTACGACCATACGTCTCCAATTCGTTCTTTTTTCAATGAAGAACACAGAGCTACAGGAACGTTCCATCCTTCCAAATCATGATGGAATAATCTGACTGCGGATGCAAAGTCTTTTTTACTTTTTTCGGCAATTACTTTTGTATCCCCATCGTATTTATTGATCACTAGTAGATCCGCTAGTTCTACAACGCCTCTTTTTATGCCTTGCACTCCGTCACCACCACCAGGCAACAACAATAATAAATAAAGATCGACCAAATCGGCCAATTCTGTCTCAGATTGCCCTACTCCTACTGATTCTACCAAAACAATCTCATATCCTGCCGCTTCACAAAGCGCTATTGATTCTTTGGTTGCTCTTGCTACACCACCTAAAATATTAGCAGATGCAGTAGGCCGAACAAATGCATTCTCATCAGAAGAAAGGGAAGACATTCTAGTTTTATCACCTAATATACTTCCTTGACTTTTGGTACTACTAGGATCTACCGCAAGTACAGCAACTTTTTTACCTAAAGATGTGAGCATAGAACCTAGCGCTTCAATAAATGTACTTTTTCCAGCTCCTGGGCTTCCTGTTATGCCTATTCGAATAGAATTCGTATTTGCAGATGCATTAATGGCATTCAATATTTCATCTCCTATTTTTCTTAGAGATTCGTTTCTACTCTCTATCAATGTTAGCACTTCGCTTAAAATAAATCTGTCTCCAATTTTTAGACCATCTAGATATTCTTCTACGGTGCGTAGTGCTTTTGATTTTAGTTTCAGATTAGGGTTGATCCCTTTGCCCATGTTTATAGTAAGTCTCTTTCAGTCATAAAAGTACCGCTAAAACCTGAACAGACTCTTAAAAAGCATCTTGAAATTCTTAAATAAGTACTAAAGATGGGTTTGGGGGTTATAAAGTGTTGACTACTAACGTAATTGAGTCAATAATCTAATAGATTAAGAAAAGGTGGTCGGACATTATTTATTAACATAATTAATGCTTCTCTCTTATTTCCGACCACCGTTTTTCTTTATTGAAGTAATTTAATAATCGATAATCACTTCATTAGTTTTTATTCTAAAATTCAAAAATACATAGATTACAAGCCTTGATTGTTAATGATTTGTTGTTCGTCTGATTTATTTCAACATTTGCCAACCAAAACGTTACAATTCTATTAATGCGTCTAATTTTTACTACAAAAACACATTAAATACGTATAATAGAGGAAAGAAGTAAGGTAGCCAGGTAGTAGTCGACCGTTTTCAAGCTATCATAAGACACTTAAATTTTATAGAAGTGAGCAGAACACGAAACTTTTCGGTTCTAATAATCGTACATTATAGAGTAAATAGGATATACTATGAGAATATTACTTATACTGATTTTCGCATCAAGCACAATAGGGATCTGGGCTCAAACAGACGTTATTACTTTATCAAATCCATCATTCGAAGATACACCAAGAAAAGGAGGACAAGTAAATGGGATAAAAGGTTGGTATGACTGTGGCATATTAAATTTTCCCGAAGAATCAGCTCCAGATATTCATCCTCAAGATTTTTGGGAAAACACAAAACAAGCTTCTCACGGAGAGACTTATTTAGGTATGGTCGTAAGAGATAATGAAACATATGAGTCTGTATCTCAAAGAATGTCATCTTCAATGAAGGCTGGTCAATGCTATAGTTTTAGCATGGAATTGTCTCGGTCCTCTAAATATCTTAGTGGATCAAGATTTGCATTAGAGAATAATGGTGATAAAAGTCAAAATTATAGTTACACAACGCCCGCAGTAATAAGAGTATGGGGCGGATCAGGTTATTGTGATACTAAAGAATTATTAGCAGAGACGGTACCGGTTAGACATTCTGAGTGGAAAACATATCCATTCAAATTATCTCCATCTTTTAATCATAAAGTGATTACAATAGAGGTATATTATAAAGTGCCTGTGTTAATTCCTTATAACGGTCATGTGCTTGTTGACAATTGTTCTGATATTGTAGAGATAAATTGTAGTGAAGAAATAGTAGCTCAAGTTGAAGTACAAAAATCAAAAATTCCTCCGCATAAACGATTCAAAAAGAAAAAAGTTAAAAAAGAAAAATCAACTGATAATTCAGTGGTTGCTTCTACTAGAACTTCTACACCTAAAATCATGAATCTTGATAGATCTAAAATGAAGAAAGATCAAACCATCGAGATAAAAAATCTATACTTCAAATCAGATGTGACTTCTATCAACTCACAATCATATGAAGTACTAAATGAAATATTTGATTTCTTAACTGTTAACGATGATATTACTATAGAAATAGGGGGGCATACCAACAACTTGCCTTTACATGAATACTGTGACAAATTATCAGAAGAAAGAGCAAAAGAAGTGGCAGTCTACCTCGTAGAAAAAGGGATTGATGGTGACAGAATATTTTATCGAGGATATGGCAAACGAAAATCAATAGCATCAAATTTAACTACTGCTGGAAGAAAGAAAAATCAACGTGTAGAAATCAAAATATTAAGCATAGGGAATCAAAATATTTATATTCCATCTCATTGAAATTTGTCGTTCCAATAGAATAATAGAATACGTTGAGATTTTTAACTATAATCATATAACTATCCAATATTTAAGTAAAATATTAAGCTTATTGACCATTGCAGGGCTTTACTATCTTGCTTCAAATCCACATGGACAAGCACCATCTGGTGGAATCACTAATTTTAAATGTATATCCACCAATTCTAGTTTTGTAGACGGAGAAGTCCTACACTACAAGGCTTATTATAATTGGAAAATGATCTGGATACCTGCTGGCGAAGTAAAATTTACAATAACAGAAGATAGTACTGAGTACAAATATGTTGCTATGGGTAAGAGCTTCAGTTCTTATGATAACTTTTTCAGAGTCAATGATTACTATGCAACTACAGTGGATAAAAAAACGATGATGACAAAAACATTCGTCAGATACATCGAAGAAGGAGACTATCGAAAATTTGACAGCTTAACTTTTGATCATAAAAACCTTGTTGTACATAGCCTGAACGGTAAGATCAAAGAAACAGCAACGTCAAAAACATTCCCTATTGACTCTTGTGCATTCGATCTACTATCCGTAATGTATAATCTTCGAAATATTAATACTTCTAATTACAATCCTGGTGAATCGCTTGACATTTCTATGTTTATTGATGAGGAGGTATATCCTATCCATGTAGCATATGAAAAAAAAGAAATTAAAAAGATAAAAGATCTGGGTAAATATAAAACGCTGCTCATTCATCCTGAACTTGTTGTAGGCAATGTATTTAAAGAAGGAGACAAAATGAATATTTGGGTTTCTGATGATAAAAATAAAGTGCCATTAATGATCGAATCACCGATTAGTGTGGGTTCCGTGAAAGCAGTGTTGCAATCTTATTCAGGATTGAGACATGATGGTGAAATGTAGCCAAATTTATGATACATTTATAGTTAATACCCAAGTAAAACTGATGAAGTGAAAAGTAAAATTCATATAGAGAATCTTACCATTTTGTGCATTTTGATTTAAATAATTTCAAATATTGAAACACCTTCATTAAAAACAAATTTATCCTATTAAGGCAAATGTAGCGTAGGTCATTCAATCCCAGATAAAAAGAAGACTTGATTTTAAATTACTGTATATTGTAAGTTATTAAAATCCAAATCCACTTCAAACCAAATAACATTCTATAGTTCTCACCAAAAAAACCATTCCCTCACATCAAATGCGTACTTTTGCAGCTTAAATGAGAATATAATGTCGCACGTAGTAGCAATAGTAGGAAGACCGAACGTAGGTAAATCAACTCTGTTCAACAGATTGATAGGAGAGAGAAAAGCCATCATCGATAATATAAGTGGAGTAACAAGAGACCGGATCTATGGGTGGAGTGATTGGAATGGAAAAGACTTCACGGTAGTAGATACAGGAGGATTTGTTCATGGATCTGATGATGTATTCGAAGCAGCAATTCGATCTCAAGTGACTATTGCTATAGAAGAGGCGGAGGTTATCATATTTATGGTAGACGTAACTACTGGTATTACCGATTTGGATGAAGAGGTAGCAAACATGCTTCGTAAATCAAATAAAAAGATATTCGTTGCGGTCAATAAAGTAGACAACAACAAACGTCTGATGTTAGCAAATGAATTCTGGAGCCTTGGCTTTGAGAATACTTTCTTTCTATCATCTATATCAGGAAGTGGAACAGGTGAGATACTAGATGCCATAGTAGAAGTTCTGCCTCCAGAAGAAAGCGACAATGCAGAAGAAGGAATACCAAAACTAGCACTAGTAGGTCAACCGAACGTAGGCAAATCATCTATGACAAATGCGTTATTAGGAGAAGATAGAAACATCGTAACCAATATACCTGGAACGACTAGAGATTCTATCTATACAAAATATAACAAGTTTGGTCATGAGTTCTATCTAATAGATACCGCTGGTATTCGTAAAAAGAGCAAAGTTCATGAAGATTTAGAATTCTACTCTGTAATACGTGCAGTAAAAGCAATAGAAGAAGCTGACATCTGCCTTTTAATGCTCGATGCTCAAGATGGTCTAGAGTCACAAGATCTCAGTATCCTCGGACTTATCCAGAGAAGAAAAAAAGGTCTTGTAATAGTTGTAAACAAATGGGATCTTGTAGAAAAAGAGACAAACACAGCTAGAGATTTCGAGCTTAAATTGAAGGAAAAAATTGCTCCTTTTAATGATGTACCTGTTGTATTTACCTCTGTTCTTGAAAAACAAAGAATATTCAAGGCGATAGAAGCTGCCATAGAAGTTAACAAAAACCGAACTCAGAAAATAAAGACTTCTGAACTGAATGACTATATCCAAGATGTAATGGAACGTACTCCACCTCCTGCACATAGAGGTAGATTTATCAAGATCAAATATGTCACTCAATTACCACTATACTATCCTGCATTTGCTTTCTTTTGTAATCACCCAAAACATGTAAAAGAATCATACAAAAATTTCTTAGAGAATAAGATGAGAGAAAAGTATGATTTCAAAGGAGTACCTATCAGTATCTTCTTCAGAGAAAAATAAGTTTTATACATGAAAATCATTGAGACTAAGTTTGCTGATCTACTTGTACTAGAACCCAAAGTATGGGGAGATGATAGAGGTTACTTTTTTGAATCGTTTAACAAAGACGCTTTATTAAACCATGGTGTGAAGATAGAATGGATTCAGGATAACGAGGCATTCTCAGAAAGAGGTGTTTTGCGTGGTCTACACTATCAGCTTGAACCAAAAGCACAAACGAAATTAGTCCGCGTCGCACACGGAGAAGTGTTAGATGTAGTTCTCGATATTAGGCCTGATTCTGACACTTTTGGCGAGTCATTTTCTATCATTTTAAGTGGCACAAATAAAAAACAATTGCTTGTCCCTAAAGGATTTGCGCATGGTTATGTCGTACTCAGTGAGACAGCTTTATTCCTATACAAAGTTGACAATCTATACTCACAGGAATTAGAAGCAGGAATAAAATTTGATGATCCGAAGCTAAACATTGATTGGATACTTCCGGCCGCAGAATTAAAGCTCTCTAATAAAGATAAAGTACAGCCCACATTTGATGATCATAAGCCTTTTAGTAAAATGAAAGAAAAGAAAATAACAGTTTTAGTTACGGGTGCAAATGGCCAATTAGGGCAGTCTTTTCGTAAAACAGCGAATCAATTTGATAATTATGATTTTCATTTTTATGGTGTCAAAGAATTAGATATTACAGATGGTGCAGCCATAAATAAAGAGGTAGAATTGATTAATGCGAAAGTATTTATCAATTGTGCTGCCTATACCAATGTTGATGATGCCGAAGACAATGAAGAGATCAACTGGAATGTAAATGTAATAGCTACACACAACATAGCTCGAATTTGTAAAAAGCATAATGTACTTCTATTTCATTATTCTTCTGACTATGTATATCATAGTGTTGAAGGAGAAAAAATGGACGAACAAACGCCTACCACACCTCAAAGTAAATATGCCGCTTCAAAACTGAGGAGTGAGGAGGTTATAGATGCAACTTCTCCAAGGGCTATTATTATGCGTACCTCATGGGTATACTCAGAGTTTGGACACAACTTCCTTAAAACGATGCTTTCTCTTGGTAAAGAAGGTAAAGATATCAAAGTGGTTAATGATCAGATTGGTGCTCCTACATATGCAACAGATATAGCACTAACTACATTAAATATTATCGAACAAATAAAGCGTGAATCAATACCCTTAACCAATCCAATGATTATCAACTATGCAGGGGAGGGTCAAACAAACTGGCATGGTTTCGCTGCATATATTTTCAAATGTGCGAATATTGAAGTAAATTTATCGGGCATACCTAGTGTGGAATACCCAACTAAAGCACTTAGACCAAAGTGGAGTGTATTGGATATGACATTGATAAAATCAACGTTTGGTATTGCTCCAAAATACTGGAAAGAATCAGTAAAAGAATGTATTCAAATACTTGGAGATGAGAACTAATTTCAGAACAACTACCTAAACTAATACTATGAAATTATTAAAGAAAATATTAATTGGACTGGCAATTTTTATAGTCCTTTTACTTGTATTAGCATATTTCTTACCTAGAAAAATGGAAATTTCCGCTACTGGAAAAGTAGATGCTCCCGCTAAGTTTGCATATAATATTCTCAATGATTTCAAAAATCAAGAAAAGTGGGATCCATGGTTGTCAAAAGATACTTCTATGACTTTCGTGTATGGTGACCAAACTCTAGGAGAAGGAGCATATGTTGATTATAAGAGTGATAGCTATGGTGCGGGTAGGACAACTAGAGCAACATCTAAGCAAGACGAGCAAATCTTACTGACAACCACATCAGAAGACATGGGTGGTGCATCTATGAGCTATGATATGGAAGCAGATGGAGAAGGATCAAATCTTACTTGGGGATTTAAATCTGAAATAGGATGGCCTATGAACTTAATGAGTTTCATGTTCAAATCTAGCATGAAAAAAGATATGAAAGTTGGCATTTCTAATATATCAAAGATAGCCAATGAGAGATGGGAAAAAGGTTTGTATGATGGATTTGTCATAAACCCCGAGGTAAGACAAAGCATCAATTACGTCATAAGCAGAGACGTCGTACCTTACGAACAATCTGATAAATATTACACTCAAAATCTGCAACCATTATTCCTCAAAATTCAAAATGCTGGTGTGAAAATGGAAGGAAATTCATGTGCATTAGTTTACAACTATGACTTTTCCAATAATACACTGGACATGGCAACAGCTATTCCTATTAAAGAACAAGTAGCCATAGAAGGAGCAGGATCAGAGACATTAGACCAAGGAAAAGTATTGGTGGTTGATTATTATGGAGACAGATTAGGAACAGCATCTGCACACTTTGCTATCGACGACTACATGAGAGATAGAGGACTATTCAATGAGTACCCGGTTGTAGAAGAATATATTACAGATCCAACTGAGGAAAAAGATCCTAGTAATTGGTTGACTAAAGTGATATATTACTTATCAGAGTAGGGAAGAAAATTGAACTAGCCTATCATTTTCTCAACTTGACTTTTCCAGCCATAACTTGATCTAATAATTTCTTGATTAAGTGTAGAATTAACTTTATGCGTCAACTTCCATTCTTGGTATTTATCCAAGATGAATGACCGCATTTTACCTTTTGAGATAGGTGGATTGTATACAACTGTACCAGCATTCAACTCTGAGAAGAGCGCTTCGAATTCTGGATCATACACACCATTAATAAGGCAAAGTGTAGGATTAAGTGCTTCGAAATATTCAAAGACTTTTCCTGTAAGTACGCCCGTAAGTTCGGGACTTGAGGAGGTAAGTAATAGATTGATGTGTGATCGATTCTGAATAGTTTTAGCTTCATCTTGAGTAACCATTCCTTTATTGAAAAACACACTTGACAAACCAGCTTCTGATATCCAATCAGAGAATCGTAGGCCATCTCTACCAGCATATAGTATTTGTAGATCTGAAGGTTCAATAACTCTTGAATCTATCATAGATTTCAGTTCAGAAAACAAAACTCTGGGATCCCTATAATCAAAGTAAAGCGAACCAGTATATGAGATGGTAAACTTTTCATATTGAGCTTCTTGCACTCGAAGTTCTACTCCTCTAAGCACAGTTTTTGTAGGTCGATCATTCAGTTCCAATTGTTTGCTTAATCCATCCGATATCGAAGTCACTAGATCAGCTTTGCTAAGAATTATCTTTTCAATCCTACGTTGATAATTAGTAAGCACGACGTTCCTATAGATAGGTTCGATTTGTAAATCTCTGTAATCAGCTATCCATCTTAGATCAGGATATTTCCTCTTTAATAGATATGCTACAAAATGATCTGCATATGGACCAAAAGAACTATAAATCGTGCTTATCTGTCCTTGATCTATAAGTTTCTTTGCATTTTGATAAGCACCATAGATATATATGAGATTCCCTTCCGCAAAAAAAAGATTAAAAGGATATGATTTCTGAACTTTTAGCAACCATTGAAAAAATGGACTAGCTTTCTTGGTTGTAGCTTTGTGACTATCCTTTTTGCTTTTCCCAGCTAATAGCCTTCTATAATCTAATGTATAGATAGATTGTAAATGAAGGTTGGAAGGAAATGTCCGTTCTTCTGATGGAAATCGAGTGTGGTTATCAGATGTTATAACATGAACTTTATCAAATAAACTTGAAAAAGCACAAGCTATATGATAATTTCTTATAACTGCCGTGGAACGCAATGGAGGGAAATAATAATGTAGGCAAAGGATCTCTTTTTGAGAATTCATCCTATGATAAAAACTTTACAACTTCTTTATAAATATCTTCTGCAATTTTCCGATCATCAAATTCTTTCAACGCTTTTTCACGTCCTTTTACTCCCATCAAATGTCTAGCCTCAGCGGTGAGATTGATAAATTGTTCTAACACCTTCCTCAATGAAGACGTACTTCTCGCTTCTGCAAGGTATCCATTTTGCCCTATATCGACAGCTTCTCTACAACCAGCTGTGTCTGTCGTAATTACAGGTTTACCCATCGCCATCCCTTCTGTGATAGTTCTTGGTATAGCTTCTCTATAAGAAGGTAGAACAATGCAATCAGACTTAGCTATGAAAGGTCTTACATCTTTTTGGAAACCATGATACTTAACAATATCGTTGGCTGTCCATTCAACTAAATCTTCTTTATCAACAGTAGCGGGATTATCAGGATCTAGCTCTCCAACAATCCAAAAATTAACTTTTGGATACTTTTCTTTTATAATTTTGGCTGCTTTTACATACTCTCCGATTCCTTTGTCATAGAGTAATCTTCCAATAAATGTAAATGTCACTTCATCACCTGGAGTCATTTTGCCATTAGGATATGGTTGATAATAAGTTGTGTTAACTCCACATCCTTTGATAGATACTCCTTGATTACCTTTTGTTATTCCTAATTTATCAAAAAGCTCCCTATCTTCAATATTTTCAAAAATAAACTTCTTGTGAAAACCAGCTATAAATTTGTATAATTTGGTTGTCACATCTCTGATCCATCCTTGATGTATGAATGCGTAACCCAAGCCCGTAACCATTGCAATAGAAGGTATACCCGCTATCCTCGCTGCAATTCCACCAAAAATATTAGGCTTATTAGTGTAGTGCATAATTAAATCCGGTTTCAGTTTTTTATACTTTCTAATTAACTCAACAATGAGGATGAGATCTTTTATTGGGTTAGTACTGTCCCTGTCTAACGTACGAAGATTAACATGTTGTATTTGAGGATAATCCTCTTTGTATTCTACATATTCATCGATAGGGGCTATGACAACTACATCATGCCCTTCGGCTAGTAACTTATCGATTACATTGAGTCGAAAGTTATAAATGTTCCAAGTAGAATTAGCTACTAATGCAATTTTCATAGAAAAAGTGATCCTTTAAGAGGATCTTTAAATGTTATTTTAATAATCTCGAAGATTAATAACTTGATTGAATTCAGGATTACAAATATCAAGAAAGATTAAATATAATAGTCAAAAAGTAAGTTATTCCTTCGCCAATTCAGCATATACAGCATCAAGACTTCTTTCGATTCCTTTACCTTTCCATTCTTCAGCTCCTGGGATTACTGTTGTCATTTCCTTCAGTTTTTCTAAAGGCACGCTAGCACGAAGAGATTTCTCTCCAAATTCCAATAACTTTTCTAAGTAATTTTGAAATGCTTTTATTTCCTCTTTGCCACCAGTAATATCATACCCGTCACTTGCATGACCCCACATATAGATCGTTTTATCATCATAGTTAGTCTTTGCCTTATCTAGCACTTTTATCCAGTTTTCAATATTTGCTCCTGCACTTATATCTATGTATGGGAAGCGCCTGTTAAACAATAAATCGCCAAGATGTACAACATTTGCATTTTCAAAATGAATCAATGCATCGCCATCTGTATGGGCAGCTCCATGATAGTCTAGTGTAACTGTTTCGCTACCTATTTTCCTAGATATTGATGTTTTGAATGTATCTGTAGGATATACTTGCTTGTCTTCTGTCCCTCTTTTCTTAGCGGATGCTTCCTGATTCTTTCGACTATTACTATGGGCAAGAATCATATCTGTCCGATCTTTGAACACTGGATTCCCTGCAGTATGGTCTCCATGATGATGGGTATTAATTAATAAATCGATATTACCTAGTTCTAGTTTATCAATCTCTGCAAGCAGATGATTTGCTTGATCAGGAAATTGAGTATCTACTACCACAATTCCATCTTTAGTTGCCATCCAACCAATTGTTCCACCACGTTCTGTGAAGTAACCGACACCACCCCTAAGCATCTTCATATTATAGTCTTGCCCGATTGGAGCTATGAATTTTGACTTGGTTTTACAGGCATATAAATGACTGAATAGAAAAGTGTATGCTGTGGCCTGTGCTGTGGTGGTTAGGAAGTTTCTTCTTTTCATAGTTAGATTGTTTTATCAGATTTTTTAGACAATCGTTGAGCCGTAGGATCGGTGAGTGTCTAAATGATAATTCCAAAGGTTATTCAAAATCAATTTTTCCTAAATATGGTGTTTTATGAAAGGATATAAAATTCTCTACACCTTCAAACTTATCTAACACTTCTAGTCGAGGAAGCTGTGTTTTGACATCCGAAATGTATGAAATATAAGAACTGTATGGCCAATCTTCAATTTTAGTTACAAGAAAATGATGTGTAGGATTAAGGTGAATATAGTGCATTTGTTGCTCAAACGTTCTATATTTATTAAGTGCTACTCTTTTAATTCCCTGTTTAAACAATGGCCCTACTCTATTATGCATATTATTATACTTCATTGATATCCCACTAAAACAACGACTAAACTGATTTTCTATAAAAGCGTTAAGATCAGATGTTCCTGAAAGATAATTATTTGCAGCTATCGTATCCTCATTAACAATAGCTGCCTTTATTTCTTTTTCGCTTCTAACTTTTATTAAAAAGTGAAAATGATTGGGAATTAAGCAATAAGCATATGTTTCGAAATATGGAGAAAAATACTTGCCATATCTCTCCATAAAATTCCAGTAATCTTTTGCTTCGATAAACAGATCCGTTCCCGTTACCACTTTGTTATATACATGGTATAATTGGTTTGGGTAGAAAATATCTCTGTTTTTTCTTGACACTACTATTCTATTTTTCTTTTAGGAAATTCTGCCTTTGTCAATCGTTAAGCCGTAGGATCGGTGAGTGACTGCGTTGCGTTCCTCTTTTATCCATTTGTGTTATCCACTCACCGTTCTTCCTTTTGGAATACTCTCCCTCTTTTTTGCTCGATGTGCCGGAAATTGAAGTCCTTCTTTTGATGTTGGTCACTCACCGATCTTCCTTCGTCAGCTCAACGATTGATCAACTGGGTTTCAACGATTGGACCACTTCCTTAATTTCCTGTTCATCACTTTTGGGATAAATCAGTAAGGCTCCTGGTTCATCAACCACAATATAATTATCCAATCCTTTGATTACAACTATTTTGTCACTATCCGTTCGAACTATACTATTTGACGTATCTATTAAGTGTGTTTGTGCCCCTAGTGTTACTGTGTCATTATCGTCTTTATCAAGATATGCATGTAAGCTATTCCAAGTCCCTAAATCAGACCAGCCTATATCAGCTGGTATAGTATATACATTTTCAGCTCTTTCTAAAATTGCATAATCTACAGAAATCCTTGGTGTCTTTGGATACACTCTATCAATATATGATTGCTCATTTGGTGTGTTGTATTTAGAAATATCTTCCGTTAGCACTTTTGTAATTTCTGGCTCATTTTTATCGAATGATAACAGTAGTTCTTTGGCTTTCCATATAAATATTCCAGCATTCCATAGGTATCCACCATCAGCCAAGTATTCTTTTGCTGTTTCTAAATTAGGTTTTTCTTTGAAAGCAGAAACACTTTTTGGTCCTTCTGCATGTCCATTTTCACTCATTTGAATGTATCCATATCCAGTATCTGGGCGAGTAGGTTGTATTCCTAGTGTAACGATAGCATCATTTTGCTCTACAAATGAAAATGCTTCTTTGATTCGGTTTAAGAACTCTTGTTCTTTTAGGATTACATGGTCAGAAGGTGCCGTCACAAAAATGGCATCAGGATTGACAGCCTGTAGCCTCAATGCGGTATAAGCTACACAAGGTCCAGTATTGTTTCGCGAAGGCTCACAAAGGATGTTTTCATCAGGAAGCTCAGGCAAATGCTCTTTTGTGATCTCCCTATATTTTTTGTTTGTCACAATGAGAATTCTCTCAGCTGGAACAAGATTTAAGAATCTCTCAAAAGTTAGTCTAATTAGTGATTTCCCAACTCCTAAGATATCAAGAAATTGTTTGGGTGTTTCTTCTGTAGATGCAGGCCAAAATCTAGATCCTACTCCACCTGCCATGATTGTTATATAGTGGTTTTTATTTGTATTCATTTATATTCTTTATCGGGTTTAGGTGAATTGATATGATGATGATCACACTCTATCCATGGAACACTAGGAATAAACAAGCATTCAATAAAATAGATTAAGGTGGACTATTTTTCTCTAGGTGGATAATAATTTCAAATGTTAAAGAGTCACTTTCAACTGTTCTTTCTAATGTTATTTCCGAATCGCCTTCATGAGCATCAGAAGTCTCATCTCCAAAACGTACTCTATAGTTTTCCTCGCCTACGATATCAAATCTATCTACCTTTATAAAGCCTGCATTTTCCTTTGAGACTTGAAATTCATATTCGAAAGAATTCATCTCATTTATCGAGTTAAATGTGAAGTGATAATCACATTGCAAATTTGTGAATTCAAATGTTCCAACACCTGATTTATCTTCTACAGAAACACCAGTTGATGGTGTGTATTTAAAAATCTCTTTGACTTGCCAACTGCCCTCCAGAGATTCTTTGGCAGATTCTATTTTTGATCCACATGATGAGAGTATAAATAAGAGACAGATTGATAAGGAGAAAATCTTATGCATCATTCGGTTTTGATAAAACAACAAGTGCTACTGTTGAAAGGGATTTTAGTTTGAAATATACTAATGCCCTTGAATACAACTTTTCCATGAAACCCAATATTGGAATGTTCTTTAAATACTTGTGGCCAACAAACGAATGATATTCATCAATGGCGTATCCCATCTTTAAAAAATATTCGATTTGGTTCTTGACATGACCTTTTGTACGTCGGTAATAAGCTTCGTATTTTGGATTCTCATCAAGGTTTCTATTTTGAATCATTCTTAATATCATATCTCCAAAGGCCTCTGGGAGCAATCGATTTACTATTGCTGGCAAAGAGTGTCTGCATGCAAAGAAATGAATCGCTTTTCCATTTGGTTTTAATACCTCAAATACTTGCTTATGAAACGAATCAGGATCCTCAACATGCTCCAGAACCATTTTTGAGATAATTAGGTCGTATTTTATCCTTTTATCTAAGTTCTGTATTGTGCTGTTAATTCGCTTTACATCTATCGGAGACCGTGAAAGTTCGCCATTATCAGGATCCACAATTGTATAATCTAAGTCTTTCCTATCTATAATCGATGGGTGTCTGCCCCCTCCAATTTCTAATACTGAAAACCCATCCTGTAATACTGTATTAATAACATCATAGTAGGATTGATATGCACAGCTGAATGGTGAAGTCATCAACATCATCGTTCTATAGGAACTTCTAATTCTAATAATTCTTCTATTGCTTCTTCCATCTCGGCTTCTTCTGATACAGTTTCCTTTTCACCTTTCTTTGGCCAAAGATGAAACCCCGCGGATACAAACTTCAGAGCAGGAAAAGTCCAATTGCCCCATATTCCATTTTCATCTGCATGTCCTTCATAGATCAAACTATGAGTGTGATATGTTTTTCTCATTTCTACCTTATAATCTGAAGTTGAGTAAGTACCTTTAAAGGTGAAAGTTCCTACCTCATCAGAGCCACTCCCGCTAATATTACCATCAACAAAAGTGAATGTGCATGCCATTGGAAAATTTCCAGATTTTTCAAATTCTTCATAGAAGCCTTCCCATGAACCATCAGGGAGAAAATTGGCTTTTTCCATAATAATTAATTGTTTACTCAATAATTCTTCAATATAATATGAAGAATCTCGAACTATTTTGCCAAGTCTTTTATTATGTTTGATTTCAATTAAAAATTAAATTACATTCTTAATACCAACTTATTAATATCTATTAGCTATATCTTATTCTGTCATGTTTTTTACCAAATCTAGATATTCACTATTTACAATCTCAGTCGAAAATTTACTCAATGCAATTATTCTTCCATGTTTACCCATTTGAGTTCTTTCTGTATTTGAAAGAGAAACCATCCTTAGCATAGCTTCTGCAATATGAGATGAGGATTTAGCGGGCACTAAAAAACCATTCATTTCATTATCAATTATTTCCCTACACCCAGGAACATCAGTAGTTATCACTGGCTTTTCCATACTTAAAGCTTCTAACATCACACGTGGAAGACCCTCCCTATAGGATGGAAGAATAACAACGTCTGCCATTTCTATAAATGGTTTAACATTGTCTTGGTACCCATAGTATGTAATATACTCGCTTTTACCAAATTTTTGTAACCATTCTTCATCAATAGATGCTGGGTTATTCTTGTCAATATCTCCAACAACATGTAATTGAATGTCACTACTAGTTTCCGTCAATGATTTTACCGCTTTTAGAAGTTCACTAATACCTTTATCAAATAGCAGTCTTCCTACAAATAAGAAATCAACTCTTTTTGAATTCTTAATATTATTATATGGTTGAAACTTCTCAGTATCAATTCCAGATCCATAAATTAATTTCACTTTATTCTGCGATACAAGCTCAAGGTTCACAAATAGATTTAAATCATCAGGATTCTGAAAGACAACAATATCAGCTTTGGAGAAAGCATACTTATAAAGTCGTTTTACAACCTTATTTACTGCGGATTTTGTCAAAAAACTATATCCAAGACCAGTAACGGTGCAGATTGACTTTACCTTTGAAAAATGAGCAGAAATGGAACCATAAATATTAGGTTTGATGGTATAACTCATCAGAAGATCTATTTCAAACTTTCTAAAATTTTTTGTTAGCTCTTTTATAAGTAAAATATCTCTAAATGGATTCTTCCCCTTTCTACGTATATTCCTGTCTCTTATACACATCTCCGAGCCCACGAGACAGGCAG
>OJIO01000631.1_pt1 | contig 20817 bp, 15 predicted proteins | sample 1595621 | NCBI WGS metagenome assembly OJIO01 (sample SAMN05416776, study PRJEB24817) | seawater metagenome | isolation source: Sea water | place: Canada:Atlantic | collected 2013-07
ACGAGATTTCTGCCTGTCTCGTGGGCTCGGAGATGTGTATAAGAGACAGGCAGGGTCTGTTGGTGTGGGGTCATCTATTGGAGCTATGGGCGGGGACTACTCCGTTATCGGAATCAATCCTGCTGGAATTGCAGAATTCAGAAAAAGCGCATTCACTTTTACACCTTCAATCAATACGCAATCGTCTGACGGTTTTTTCAAAGATGATAACACAACTACAAATAGGAGTAGAAGTTCCTTTTTGGTAGACAATATAAGTTTTGTAGCATCAGGTGGCAGCAGAAATGGAGCTTGGCAGACCTCAAATTGGGCTGTTGGGTTTAGCAAGTTGGCTGAATTTAGCAGAGATGTGAAGATTGAGGGATCAACAGTAGGTAGTATCACTGATCGATTTGTTGCATTGGCTAATAGTAATGGGTTAGATGATTTTGAGGCGGGGTTAGCGGATGAAGCTCAAGCAATATTTCTAAATGAAAATAATATTTTTCAATCAGATTTTTTTGATGATGATGTAGTAAATAAAGATGTTTTTTTAGATCAAAGAGGCTCAATAAATGAACTGTCATTTGGCTGGGCTGGAAACTATGATAATACTCTTAACATAGGAATAAGTGCAGGTGTACCATTTGTATCCTATTCAGAAACAAAAACATACAAAGAAAATTTCCAAGCGGATGATTTTAGCAGCAGTTTGGATTATGTGGAAACCTTAAATACTAGTGGAGCTGGAATAAACTTTAAAATGGGATTACAATACAGAGCAATACCACAATTTAGAATAGGAGTGGCGATTCACTCTCCAACATGGTATACATTAAATGATGATTATGCGAGTAGTATGAGTTACCAATACAGTTCTAATGCAGAAAGTGGTGGTGATTCTGCTTTGTCACCAGATGGATCTTTTAAATACGGCTATACAAGTCCGTGGAAAGCTGTAGGAAGCATAGGATCTGTTTATAAAATTGGAGCTTTAAGAGGATTTGTAAATGCTGATATAGAGTATTTGGATTATAAAAATAATGAATTCGATTTCACAAAGCACAGCAACAATCCTATTGAGGGCACAAACACGCAAGAAGTAAATGGAGAAATAGATGAAAGTCTAGGGTCTTCTACTAATCTTAGACTTGGAACTGAGTTAGCCTATGTATCGTTAAGATTTAGAGCGGGTTATGCTTTGAGTTCTTCACCATATACAAACGATAGTGAAACTTCATCATCATGGTCAGCTGGACTAGGGTTCCGAGGAGAAGGATTTTTTCTGGATATAGGATATAGAAGAAGAAGTATAACAGAAGGATATAATGCATATTCAGTTCCTGATGAAGAGGAGAGAGACGCATTGGCCAATATAGATACAGATTACGGAAAAGTAGTAGCAACAATAGGCTTCACTTTCTAGGAAGATAGAGTTTTGGGTTTCGAGTTTTCTTCTTAGGAATGAAATTCTGAGGAGAACCTAGAAGGGCGCTAGAGATAGTGCCTTTTTTTTGTATTGTTTTGCCATCCGATATTCGTTTGTGAATCAATATTATATATTGTCACTCTGTATCAGATTATCATTCGAATGCCTACATTTACCTTTCATTAAGAAACTAAGTAATGAGCGAACACTTCGAAACCAAAGCGATCCGTATACAGACAGAAAGATCTCAGCATGCGGAGCATTCTACACCCTTATTTCTTACATCTTCTTTTGTATTTGAAGATGCTGAGGAGATGCGTGCTGCTTTTGCCGAGGAGAAGAAAATGAATATCTATAGCAGATTCACCAATCCTAATGCAACAGAATTTGTTGATAAGATGGTGGCACTTGAAGGTGCAGAAGCAGGATATGCTTTTGCTACTGGGATGTCAGCAGTATTCAATACATTCGCTGCCTTGCTCAGTGCTGGAGATCATATTATATCAAGTGATTCTGTATTTGGATCTACTCATTCATTGCTAAAAAAGTTTCTTCCAAAATGGAATATCACTACTAGTTATTTTCCAGCGGATGACCTAGATGCTATTGAAGCATTAATCACACCTAATACTAAGATAATATATGCAGAGTCCCCGACTAATCCTGGAGTGCAGATATTGGACTTGGAAATGTTGGGCCAGATAGCTAAGAACAATAATCTATTGTTGGCTATTGATAATTGTTTTGCCACACCATATATCCAACAACCTATTAAATTTGGTGCTGATCTTGTGATTCATTCAGCGACCAAGCTAATTGATGGCCAAGGTCGAGTTTTAGGTGGCGCAGTAGTAGGTAAAAAAGAATTAATAAGAGAGATATTTTTATTCGCTAGAAATACGGGCCCTTCGATATCACCATTTAACGCATGGATACTTTCCAAGAGTCTAGAAACGCTTGCAGTAAGAATAGATAGACATTGTGAGACTGCGATGAAAATAGCGACAGATCTAGAAAATCATCCAAAAGTAAATTGGCTCAAATATCCATTCCTTAAATCTCATCCTAAATATGATCTAGCTAAAAAACAGATGAAGTTGGGTGGTAATATCATTGCATTTGAGATTGAAGGAGGTTTGGATGCAGGGAGAAACTTTCTCAATAATATAAAAATGTGTTCTCTTACCGCAAACCTTGGCGATAGTCGAACGATAGTCTCTCATCCAGCATCTACTACTCACAACAAATTATCAGATGATGAGAAGGCTGCAGTAGGGATTACAAATGGAATGATAAGGATATCTATTGGTTTAGAACATCATGAAGATATTATGAAGGATATATTGGAGGCGTTAGATTAGGTAGAACAAAAAAAGAGGCCACCCAGATCCTATATCCGAACAGCCTCACGCTTGCTATATCTTTATGAAATTAAAACTCTGTTGCTTTTAGAGGAGCTCTTTTTTTAAGTGCATGCTTTTTATGCTTACGCTTAGCTTTCCTTTTGGCGTTCTTTCTCATTTTTCTTTTTTCAGCTTTGATGGTCGCTTTTTCTGCTGGAGTTACTATACCATCAGCATTTGCTACTTTGCGCATCGATTTAAGGTGTTTCTTATGAGCTCTCTTCTTTGCTTTGACACGCATTTTTTGATTCCTTTTAGAAGCTTTTTCATCCTTTTCTATTCTGCGATCATCTAATTGTTCTGATTGTAGAACTTCTGATTGAGAGATTTGAGCTTCTGATGCGAATCCAATTGCCATTGTGAATACTGCTATTAATAATATTACCTTTTTCATAGTTGTCTGTTTTAGATTTAAGCCTTCATAGTTTAGAAACTGTCTTTAAGATATTATCTTTTTATTTCTTCTATGGATATGAAAACTATTAATGTATTTTCGCTTCTTTGACGATAAGATCGACTTTAGGTTTAACACCAATATATTTCTTAACTGGATATTAACGTATGGATATTTCTAGAAAAAAGACGCTTGAACAGTTTAATCTAGCTTTTCAAATTGCGAAAAAAACCTTGAATGAAAAACAGCGAGTGGCTGTAGATCAGATATATGGTCCTGTTATGACGGTTGCCGGTCCTGGTACTGGTAAAACACAATTGCTTGCTGTCAGAATAGGAAATATACTTCAACAAACGGATGTAAATACAAATAATATCCTCTCACTTACTTTTACTGATTCAGGTAGTATAGCGATGAGAGAAAGGCTGAAACAATTCATCGGCCCTGAAGCTTACAATGCTAATATTTTCACTTTTCACTCATTTTGTAATTATGTGATTCAGGAGAATATTCAGTTTTTTGGTGGATTCAGAAATCTTCAATTGGTATCAGAATTAGAGTTGGTGGATGTCTATCGAGAGATTATTGATGGATTTGCCGATGATCATCCATTGAAACGATTCAAAGGAAATCTATACTACGAAGCGGATCGTCTGAAGAACTTGTTCAATATTATGAAACAAGAGAAATGGACAACAGAAGAAATAGAAGAAAATGTGCTATTGCTCAAAGAATTCTACCATAAAAAGGATTTGAACGGAGATTACATAAATCCTAAATACTTATGTAAAGCAAAACAAGTCGGTAAGAAAACAGGGACTATCTATGTAAAGGGAGAGATCAATGATGATAAGATAGAAAAGGAAATTACCTCTTTCGATGGATTGATAGCTGCAAGTAAAGAATTAGAAACGTATAATAATATACTTACCAAAAAGGAGAGGTATGATTATAATGATATGATCCTTTGGGTGATTAAAGTCTTATCGGAGAATGATGATTTATTGGCTTCATACCAAGAGAGGTTTCAATTCATATTAGTGGATGAGTATCAGGATACAAACGGTGCTCAAAATGAGTTGTTATTCCTCTTAGCGGATAACCCTATTGATGATAAACCGAATGTATTCATTGTGGGTGATGATGACCAATCCATCTATAGATTCCAAGGAGCGAATATGAATAACATCATTGATTTCGCGGATAAGTACGACCCCGCAGAAATAGTACTTGATAATAATTATAGATCAGATCAGCGAATATTGGATTGGTCAAAGGCACTAATAGAAAACAACAACGAAAGACTAGTAAGAGTAAGACCACATCTCACTAAAGAATTGATAGAAAGTCGAGATAAAAGTAAAAATTTAGGTTCGGAGCCAAAAGTCTATCGATACAAAAATATTGCTCAAGAGGAGGTAGGTGTCATCACAGATATATTGGCAAAGCATAAAGCTGGAGTTCCTCTGAATGAAATAGCTATCATATACAGGAAGCATAGAAATGTAGAAAATATTGTAAAATACCTTACCCTAAAAGGTGTGCCGCTTAACATCAAAAGAAAGGTGAACGTCCTCAAAGAAGGAGAAGTAAAACGACTTATTTCTATTCTGAAATATATTATGGCAGAATTTGATAGGCCTTTCTCAGGAGATAAGTTTTTGTTTGAGATGATGCACTTTGATTATTTTGGTATAACTCCAATGGATGTAGCCTTGGTAAGTGTCTATTGTTCGAATAGAACTGACCAAAAAGAAGATGATAAAAGATGGAGAATCGTCATCAATAATGTGGAGAGTCTTAAAAAAGCTGGGGTTGAAGATGTGACAAACATTGTAAAATTCAGTGATGCACTTGAGGGGTGGATCAAGGATATACCAAATGTAACGGCTCAAGTGTTATTCGAACGGATATTGACAAGAGGCGGGGTATTGGATGATATATTAGCGAGTTCAGATAAAGTATGGAGGCTCCAATTGGTAAATACTTTTTTCAATTTTATTAAGGAGGAGTCTTCTAGAGAGGAAAATGTTACCATGCCTCAAATATTAGATATGATTGAAAAAATGGAGGATAATAAGATAGATCTCCCTTTGAGTAAAATTATATTCTCTGAAAAGGGCATTCATTTCCTTACTGCTCATGGATCAAAAGGACTAGAATTTAAGCATGTGTATATCCTTAATGCTGATACTAGCAATTGGGTAGCTAGGAATTATGGAGGTGGTGGAAAATATTCTTATCCTAAAACTTTGGTGCCAGCCTCCGAGCAGAGTGATGTAGAAGATGACAGAAGATTATTTTATGTGGCAATGACACGTGCGAGAGACTTCTTAACCATCACACATTCTGATTTCAATGACAATGAAAAGGCGTTAGAACCAGCAAGATTTATCGCTGAGATAACAACTAAAGAAGAAGACATAGTCCAACAAAAAGTAGAAGATGATACAGTAGTTGAATATAAAGCTACTCTCATGCGATACGCTCAAGGAGAAATAAAACTTTTAGAGCATGATGAAATAGACAAAGTGCTACAAATATTCAAGATGAGTACAACAAGTCTCAATAAGTATTTGAAGTGCCCAATAACATTCTACTTCGAGAACATACTTCGTGTGCCTATGGCAAGGAGCGCATCAAATGGATTTGGAAATGCTATTCATTACGCTTTGGAAATGTATTTTCGGGATATGGAGGCGGATCCGGCTAGAGCTATTCCGGATGAAGAGATCTTACAAAATCACTTCCGAGTAGGAATGAAAAAGTATCATTCACACTTCACAGTTAAAGAAAGAGAGCTGAGCGAAGTAAGGGGTAAGATTTTATTATCAGAATATTTTGCTGAGTACAATGAACAATGGACTCTGCCAAGAAAATTCGAAATGGAATTTGATATCAAGACTGAATATGGAGGAGTTCCTATTTCTGGAAAATTAGATCAAGTAGCGGTATATGATGATCATCTCCAAGTGATAGATTATAAAACAGGACGATACGATTCAGCAAAGCTAAAAGGACCAACTGGAGATGACGATCTAGGTGGAGACTATTGGAGACAGATCGTATTCTATAAATTGTTGTTAAGAGGTGAAGATCGATTACGTCAATCTATGAGATCGGGAGTGATGGATTTTGTAGAAAAGCAAAAAGATGGCCGATTCCAAAGAAGAAAATTCGAGGTTGAAGAATTTGAAATGGAAATTGTAGGTAAGCAGCTGGTTGATTCTTATACAAAGATCAAAAACCATGAGTTCTCTATTGGTTGTGGCGAAGAAAATTGTAAATGGTGCAACTTTGTAAATGAAAATATGCCTATATCTAATCTGATAGAAGGAGATGCTGAGGATTAATTGTCAAGTTCATTTATCAATGATTGAAAATATTTTGCGGCATCTATCATACGATTACCATACCAACTGAAGTATTCTCCATCGACCAGAAGAATTTTACATTCTGGAAAATGTACTTGTAATTCGTCTATGTGCTGTTGCTTAAATGGAAATGGCTCAGATGATAAGAATATATAATCTGGTTGTCTGGATTTGATCTCTTCAAGCGTCAATTCTGGATATCTTGTGTGGTCTTTACAGATGTTTTCGAACCCACAGATTTCCAACATACTATGAATGTAAGTATCATTCCCGATTGACATATAGGGCTCCTGCCAAATAAGATAACAGACTTTTGCTTTCTTTAGTGTTGGTTTTAAGTTAGAGAAAAGTTCTTCTATTTCTTCGATGATTGAAGTAGCTTTATCTGCCGTATTAGTCATAAGCCCTATATCATCAATGGCAAAGATGGCTTCCTTAAAATTTGCGATTTCTGTTACATGAACTTTACAACTTTGCTTTAGAATCTCGATGTCTGCTTTTGTATTTTCTTCCTTATTGGCAATGATAAGGTCAGGTTTCAGATCAATTATCTTTTGAATGTTGATATTCTTCGTCCCTCCAATCTTTGGGATCGATGTTACTTTATCAGAAGGATGAATGCAGAATTTGGTTCTACCCACGATCTGATCTTCTAAACCTAAGTGGAATAGTAATTCTGTAAGAGATGGAACTAGGCTGACAATGTTCAAGATTTATATTTTGTTCAAATCTAAATAATATCTCGCGAATGCTAACTCCCAGTTCACGAATAATATTGGGGTAGTCGTCGGAAACCAATTCTTAAACTGGGCTATATCATCTTCATTTGTAGTAGAAATTCAATAATAACACTAAATTTAAATCTATGAATAAGTTAGTTGGCTATACGGTATTGGTGCTTGGGACGTTGGCAGTACTTTTAATTTCGGGACTGGTTAATGATGGCATGAAGGAAATTGTACACGAAGCTTATGGACTACAGTTCGAGTATCTTAGAAAAGCAGAAGCTATATATCCATCAAATGAAGACCATTTTTTCACTGGGCACAATGGGAATGAACTTACGTTCTATATGAATAAATGGTTTAGCGACAAAGGCCAATCTAGATTATTTATTTACAAAACTACTGACACGAAAGAAAACATCTATACTCTCAGTGTTAAAGCTGCACAGCAAAAGTTAAAGTTTACGCAGAGACTCAAACCAATGAATAGAGAAGATATGTTAGGTCTGATCACATCATTAGATGACTTTCATGGAATGAAGTTATCGCAATACAATGCAGAATCAGGGTGGTTTGGGTATATTGATGACACTGTTATAATCTTTGTATTGTTTGGAGTTATTCTCTTTGTTCTATTTTTATTTCTAAATAGTTTTGTTGCCTATCTAGGAAAAAAGGTAAGTAGAAAAATAGAATATATTTTCCCAGGGGTGTTGGTTTTCCTTTTGGCTTATTGGACAACCACGGATGATTTTTCAATATGGTATCCATATAACACTTTACTAAATGATATTAGGAATTTTGCATCTGTTTTTATTCCCTTCTTATTATTCAGGTTTGTATTATTCAAGACGGAAAATCTTGACTTTTCTGACCGTGAAGTTCTCAAATTCTTCGCTATAATAATAGGCACTTATTTTATTGGATATGCTCTAAGTCAAGCGGGATTTGCAATAGATTCCGGGAATTATGAGAATCTATTAATGATTGAAAAACACGGCCCTCATCCAATTATCACTGGAATGTCGATTTCATTAGCCACTGGAAACCTCTTAGCAAACCTTTTAAGGAGAATGATGAAAATGAGAGGATCCGAAAAATTACTTAAAAAGACAGAACTTGCTCTAGGTGAGTCATCAGCTAATCTACAATCACTACAATGAACCATCAAACCACATTTCCTATATAATTCTCTAAACTATATAGCTAGTGCAGCAAAAGTAGATGGAGACAAAACAGAAAGAATGGCCTTGGCACTTTCGTCCTTTTATAAATATATAACCAATAAAAGCAATGAAAGTATTTCTACTCTTTCAGAAGAACTAGAAATGCTAGAAAATTATCTAAAAATAGAGAAAATTCGATTTGAAGAGGTTCTGAAAGTTGATCTTGATATTAACTCCAATGCTTCGGAATGTAGATTACCAAGACTATTGCTGCAGCCGTTGGTAGAGAATGCTATAAAATACGGTTATAATGAACATGGAATCAGTGTGAAAATAACAGCAGAAAAAGTAGATGGTCAACTTATTGTAAAAATCTTTGATTCGGGAACTAAGTTTGGTCCAGACATGCAAATAGGATTTGGAATCAAAAGCGTAACACAAAAACTCGACTTGTTGTATCCCGAAAAACATACAATAGAATTTAAGAGTTCACCTTCGAAACATATACTGATTAAGATAGACCAAAATGAAATAAGATGAAAGCGTACATAGTCGAAGATGAAAAGCTAGCAAGCAACAGATTAAAGCAACTTATACTTAATGGGATATATGATCTCGAAATAATAGGTGAGTCTCAGACAGGGAAGCAAGCAATAAAAGAAATTAATAAGCTTAAACCCGAATTAATCTTTCTGGATATCCAGTTATTGGACATGACCGGCTTCGATGTTTTGCAGAATCTTGTATATCAGCCATATATTATATTTACCACGGCTTATCATCAATATGCAATAGATGCTTTTGATCATTTTGCAGTGGATTATCTACTTAAGCCGATTGAACAGAGTAAGTTCAATAAATCCATGCAGAAATTACTAAAGTTGAAGGATAAAACTTCTATGCAGTCCATTAAATCTGTAGATCAGTGGATCAAACAAAAAGTAAAAAAAAGAACCTCATTTTCGATAAAGAAAAATGATAAAATCACCCTTGTAGATATAGATAATGTAGCCTGGATAAAAGCCGAAGATAAGTATGTGGAAGTAAACGAAAAAAGTGGTAAAAGCCATCTCCTGAGCAAGACATTAAAACAACTCATTGATGAACTTCCTGACTCCTTTGTAAGGGTCCATAGATCCTACATAATCAATAGAGACTATGTATATGAGATTCACAAACATTTCAAAGGTAGATATGTCTTTAAATTAAATGATAATGATAGATCATCAATCACATCAAGTGAATCCTAATTGACAGAAATAAAAGAAAAATTTGATTTGTGGTCTTAGACTATTCTTATACTGTCCTTGATAGATTGGATAAGGTCTGGAGATACTGAAGATCTTTTTACATTGTTTTTGATGTAATCTCTGAATGTCTTTTCTTTGTTAAACATCTTACTGCATTTAGTATCAGAGCTTACACGCTCTAAGAGCGTAGAAGACTCTTCTTGTGATAATGCATTGTCAAAATAAAGATTGATTTTACTTCTGAGGCTTCCAGTATTCTCCTGATTTCTCATAGACTTTCAGTTTATTTCATGCTTAAGGCACCAAAGTATTATTTCGATTAATATAAGGTATCAAAATAATATATCGACCATTACATATTATGTAAATTATTGCTTGGTAAATATAGTAAATTAAAACACATATGGGTAGTACCCATCAAAAATAATTCAACACATTTCAAAAATTATTCTTCTTCGTCGCCAGACTTCTGTCTAGCTCCACGCTTATCTTCGTATCCCATCTTTTCAGCATAGGCTTTTAACTTTTCTTTGAGCATATTTCTTGCTCGGAATAGCCTAGACCTTACTGTACCAATCGGCACATCGATAATTTTTGAAATTTCTTCGTATGTAAATCCTTCGATATCACATAAAAGAATAACAGTACGAAAATCTATTGGAAGAGAATTTATGGCAATAGTGACTTCGTCACCCATCATATTCTCAAAGATTTCCTGCCTCAGATCTAGATATTTCGAACTCGAAGCACTATCACTATTCTGATATGAAACGATGTCTTCAAAATCTACTTTCTGTGGACGCTTACTTTTCTTACGATACTCGTTGATGTAAGCGTTTTTCAGGATTTTAAACAACCAAGCTTTGGCATTAGTTCCCTGATCGTATTTATCTATGAATCGATGCGCCTTCATGTACGTTTCTTGTACAAGATCATTGGCGTCTTCTTCATTATAAGACAGGTGATATGCGAAAGTTTTTAATGCGTCCATATGCGGAAATAATTCTTCCTCAAAGACGACTTGGTTTCTTGTTTTTTTACTCACTAACTTGAAGGCTCTATAATTTTAATTGGTGTAAAAATTAATTGCAGATTACACCTGAGATAGAAAATACTCTATTCTCGCATGTAAACATACAATTTTAAATTAATTTTATGTTCGCCAAGATGGTGAACACATAGGTAGGACGTAAGAAAAGGGGTGAATGTAACAGACTTTCCTTTCAATGCCATTATTGATTTTAGAATTCATGAATTGAGTAAAACGATTATCCCTTCACGAAACTTTGACTACTGACGCCACTTTCAGAATGCATAGATATGAAGTATAGTCCATCCACCAATTCTGATATTGGTACTATCATTTGTTCTCCCACAGGATTCGGAAGTTTCATTATTTTTTGTCCAACTGAATTATGAATTGTTATAGCTTTTACTTCACTATATTCTGGAATATAGACATTGATTCTATCGGATGCAGGATTTGGTCCGAGTGACCAATCTGACTCTAAAGCTATGTCTTCAGTATCTACAAATTCGCCAATGTTAAACTTAAACTCCGAAACCCCTGCACAAGAAGCAGATTGGTCCCAAGTCGAGATCACAGTTACCAGTACATATTGCATATTTGCATTTTGTAATGATGTGCTTTTAGATCCGGTATATTTCCAAGAGCCAGGTGCTTTGTCTAACGTTATAGGACCAACAGTAGTCCAATTGATCTGATCCGTGGAATAGTCGATCAATATATCTTTTGCACCTAATCCAGTTTCTCCCCATACATTGTGGTTCCAGTATTGGATAGAGTCAATAGGGTAGGCTTCACCTAAATCATAGAGAATCCAATGTTGATCACCCCGTTCAGGTATTGGACCTACGCTTGTATTACAAGATAGCCACCCTTGATTTTTAAATGTGCTGTGTCCATCATCAAAGCATTGAGCTGATATAGTATTTACTCCAGATAAGATGATCAATGTAAATATGAAACTCTTTATATATGTATTCATTTTTTTTAATTTTAGTCTCCACTAAAGGAAATTCAATAATTGTACAATTCAAGTCAGACCATAAATCCAAGTGGTTTCTCCCCAGAGGCTACATTATAGAAATTACCAATATTAGGAAATACTTGACTCAAGTCATTGGGTGATATTCCAAACCAAAGTGCCATTTCAGCAAAGTATACATCTGCACTCGTTGTAGGGAGTAAAATACCACTTCCTAATTCTAAATCAGACCCTAAACTTAACACTGGATAATCACCATACATTTTTTTACCATTTACTGCTCCACCCATTACGATGGCATTTCCTCCCCAAGCATGGTCAGTTCCATTTCCGTTAGAGGTAAGTGTTCGTGCGAAATCTGATATGGTAAATGTGGTTACACAATCACTCACACCAAGTTCTTCCGTAGCAGCATAAAACTCAGAAAAGGCATTATCCACTATTTGCATCAATTGACTATGATTATTAATTAATTCATCATGATTATCAAAACCTCCGATGTCTACATAAAATATCTGTCGCTTAGCTCCTAGTTGTTCTCTGGAAGCTATAGAACGAGCTACCATCCTCATTTTTTGAGATAAATCCGTTTGTGAAAATTGGGTATTTACAACAGCTCCTGCTACGGCACTATTGAATATTTCATTGCTTTCAACACTTCGTTTGAGAACTCCATTATAAGAATCGCGAAAGATGTCTTCATAATTCTGACTCATCATATCAGTTACATCCTCTTTCATAAGATTGAAAAAAGGCTCGTCAATGTCATAACCCACAATACTCACACCACCGCTTGCATTTATAGAATACTCTGTAACATCTTCACCTCTTTGGAAGACATTGTTTCCGCCAAGTGAAATATTCATCGATACACCAGTATCTTCGTTCATGCTTTTGAGCATATCTGCCATCTTACCTCCCCATCCTGTGGTAGTTCTATCTTGAGGATAAGCAGTCTGCCAGTGCATGACCTGATCAGAATGAGAAAGGAGACCAAGAGGTAATTTTACACTACCCATTTCTATACCAGGTTTAGTAACAGGCTCCACTAAAGTACCTACGTTACTTACAAATGCCGCTTTACCTGATTCGAAAATATCTCTTAATCCTGTCATTGATGGGTGTAGACCAAAATCTCTACCGTCAGTGATTTCAGGATTGATAGGAAGGATTTGATCTTGAGGAACAGCGAGATTTGATCTGACTTCAGCATATTCAGCATATTCAGCATTGCCCCTAGGGATGAGCATATTAAATGAGTCATTTCCACCGCTTAGTTGAACACAAACTAATGCTTTATAATCACCACCTGCTGTACTTGTACTGCCCATTATGGCATTCATTGCCTTGAGGTTGATAAGAGAATTATATAAGGTACTTGTGCCTAATGCAAGACATGGAATACTTCCCATGAATTTACGTCTTGAATATTTATGTTGTGACATATTTTTTTGTTTGAATTTTGAATAGAATTTTGAAAGTTCACTTTTAGAAAACCATCATTTCATGATGACAAATTCGGGATTGATCATCACTAAAAACAATCCATATAAAGCACCTGACATAGGGTCGAGGATATCGGTTTTTTTCATGCTGTCAATGATTCTTTCTTTTGTTTGATCACTTAGCAATCCATTAGCGATTGTGATGTCCAAGTAATCGATCCATTCTTCTGGGTTTGCCGCTAGTTCGAGAAGGTATGGGTCGGAAAGGACCGCAGCATATGCCTCGTTGTCAGGAACCCATTCTATAAAACTAGGTTCATTTAATATGTTTATAATTGGGTTATAGTTTGGAATATCTTGAAATCTTACATTGAAATAATCAGCTAACAGTGCTAGCATCATATAATTCACATAGTTAGATGATGTAGACGAATTTAGTATTTGAAATTCGGGACCTACAAGATTTTCATATGCAAAATCAGAATCAGGAACATAGTCTGGTTGATAGAAATTGAATACAGTAGGAGAACCCATAGGATGCTGACCAGCTTGGTTCTCAAAGTATGTTGCAGAGTTCCAGAAAATACCATTTGGTGCTTCAGCTTTTAATCCTTTGAGCATCTGAGTGAGTCTAAGAATAGGTGTACGTAACATACCATTTCTAATGTCGGTACTCCAATAACAATCCAGTGCTTCATCATCTAGAAGAATAGCTTTTGTCATCGCTCCTAAATCTCCGCGAACACCATTTCCATTATCTGCAAATACACCAGCTACTCTTGATATATATTGAGGAGACGGATTAGATTTCACCAATCTTTGTATAAGTCTGATAGCCAAAAATGGGCCTACATTATCATGATTAAATATATGATCGATCGCATCATTTATATCTTCCATGCCAGTTTGCCCATCTGGAATTGTATAATTTCCAAGGATCGTTTTTTCTCCTGGCTCATGCCAAAACGGATACATTGCCATTGGATCGATAAGAGAATAATTATTATATGGCCTTCCAAATTCAACAGGAGAAGTATTATTATCATCGGCCCATTTGCTTCCACTTAATCCTGTGAATACTTTTGCCAAGCCTTGGATGTCATCATTGTCATAAGTTGGAACCCATAAGCCTGTATCTGGATCTGTTTTTCGGCTTCCATCTTGATTTAGTTCATATAGTCCAATGCTGAATAGCTGCATGATTTCTCTAGCATAATTTTCATCAGGACGGATATTGAACTCTGGAAATGATTTAGGATTATTTATATGACTAAGGTAGAATCCCATGGCTGGATGTAAAGTGGTCTCTGTGAGGATATCTTTATAATTACCAAATGCATTTCGTGTGAGCAAGTCATAGAAATTTGCCAAAGCATGTGGAGATTGATTGAGCATAGATTTGTCAGATATAACCACTATTTCACTTAAAGCCATTGCTACTCTTTGCCTAAGAAGATCTTGTCCATATCTCATATTATGAGACCATGAATATCTGAAATATCTAGCATCTAAGTTAAATACTAATGGACATCCTATCCCATACTCATCCATACACGCAAAATATGCAGTGTAGATTTTCTCGATTGTTGGCAGTGTTAGACTCTCTCCCTCTAGGGTTAATTGCTCATCAATCCAAGATTCGATTCCGTTTTCGGTAATATTTTCAATATCTTCTATTGTATAACCAAGTGTGGAATGAGCTAGAAATTTTGAGGATCCTTGGATGTCAAGTTCGTACCCTTCTCCATTTACAGAATTGATGGGGTTTGATTGAATATCGCTGCTTATAGCTGATACACCTATAGCGTGACCTGCACCTATATAGTCATCATATTCTTGAGAGATGGAAATGAAGGGAGCTAGAAAAATGAAAATAGTAAGTAAGTAACTTTTCATATTTGCTTGTTTTCAATAAATAATTTGGGTTCTAGTGATTTAATATATCACGGATGTAACTTAACAACTCTCCATTTTGAAGGGTAGTAATTTAATTACTTCACTATAGAGACAAGATAGTTATTATTTACCCTACCGGATGTGTATCACAAATTCATTATTCTTAAAAAATGAATAACTAAATACTGTTGTAAAAGGTTGAATACGTATTGATTGTATTTTCTGAGCTGATATGTTGATCTATTTTTGTTTTTGCAGCTTTTGAGAATTCTTTCAGTTTCTCACGATTTTTATAAGCTGTTAAAATTTTATCGGCAAGATCTTTTGGATTGCTTTTTTGAAAGACATATCCATTTATCAGATGATCTACGAGGGGTTTATTTCCTTCAATATCAGAAATTATTGGTACGACGCCTAAAGACATAGCCTCTACGACACTCTTAGTAAGTGATTCTCCTCCTATGGATGGCAAAACAAATGCGTCGCTAGCTGCAACAATTTTGAGCGAGTCATTTCTATATCCTAAAAAGTTTATTTTATCTTGATAACCAGAATCTGAAGTCAATGATCTTAATTGTGGAGTATCCATACCTTTGCCTATAATAAGAAATGTGATTGCTGTATCTCTTGGTATATATTTCGTTGCTTTTATAAGATCGGGAATAGCCTTAAATCCTCGATTGTTAGCTACGGTTACCAAGATTAGATGATTGGCTGGAATATTTAATTCTGATCTTATATCGTGTGGTTTCGTTCCTTTATACCATTCAGTTTCGTGACCTTTAAATATAGTGATGGCTTTGTCTTTGTTGTAAGAAGGAACTTTGAGAAATTGTTGTCTAATCTCTACGGAGTTACAAATTACATAATCGACTCTCGGGTGAAAGAACTTCAAATAATTAATAGGATTATACCATCCCATATTTGAAGAGGCCCCTCTATAAATAACTATTTTGATTGCAATATTTTTAGCGGCCTGTATTCCATTTGAGATGGCTTTGTTATTGTACAGTTGAAGTATGTCATAAGACCCAATTGTGAGTTCCTTTTTTAATAGTGAAATAAATGGTTTATCATATCTCTTGGTTGGGTGAACAGGTATCACACGAATCCCTTCTGACTCAAATCGTTCTATGTACTTTGCATTTGCATAAGTCATTATAGTAATATCGTACCCTTTTTTCTTCAAACCTATAAAAATCTCTGCTTCCGGCCGTGCAGTATGGAAACCTCGATAGTTTGATATGACTAGGATTTTTTTCATTAGCCAAAGATAAAATTTAAAGAATACGTATTTCAAAATAGAAGACCAACTAGATGATCACCTAGTTGGTCTTCTTTATTTTCAATTTTCAAAATGAATGTTTGTTGATTTACAACATCTCGTAAATACCAGCAATACCTTGTCCACCACCTACACAGGCTGTGACCATTCCATATTTTCCACCAGTTCTTTTGAGGTCATTCATGACTTGTATAGATAACTTGGCGCCAGTACATCCTAGTGGGTGTCCTAATGCTATCGCGCCTCCATTTATATTTGTCTTTTCAGGATCCAGGCCCGCCTCTTTGATCACAGCCAAAGCTTGTGTCGCAAATGCTTCATTTAATTCTGTCAAGTCTATATCAGATTGCTTTAATCCCGCTTGTTTGAGTGCTTTTGGAATTGCTACACAAGGACCGATTCCCATATAAAGAGGATCTACTCCACCTACTGAGCAAGATACTAGCCTTGCAATTGGTTCTAGATTCAACTTCTTTACCATTTCTTCACTGACTACTAATACAAACGCAGCACCATCAGAAATCTGAGAAGAATTACCAGCCGTCACTATACCGTTAGCTTTGAAGACGGGTCTAAGTTTTGCTAGTCCTTCTGGAGTTGTCGTTCTTCTTACGCCTTCATCCATTGTTACAGTATGAGAAGATTCTACTCTCTTTCCATCTTTGACGAATATATCTTCAACTGTTATTGGTACTATCTGATCATTAAAGTAACCAGAGTCTATTGCTATAGCCGCTTTGTCATGAGATTTTGCGGCAAATGCATCTGCTTCTTCACGAGTCACATTGTACTTTGCCGCTACTGCTTCTGCAGTTGCACCCATACCAACATGGTAATTAATATTATTCATCGCAGCTTTATAACTAGGCGCAAGTTTGTATCCCGTCATAGGGATCATACTCATACTTTCTGTACCTCCGGCTGCATAAATATGGCCCATTCCTGCCTTGATTTTTGCGACTGCAATCGAGATTGTTTCTAATCCTGATGCACAATATCTATTTACAGTCATACCTGCTACTTCTTGTCCGAGAGCTCTTGCTCCGATAAGACGACCTATTTGTAGACCTTGTTCTCCTTCTGGATTTGCACAACCAACTATAACATCATCGACTGTTTTGGGATCAACATTAGGAACGGAATCTAGTAAATATTTTAATACATCTACTGCTAAATCATCCGAACGATAATTTTTAAAACCTCCTCGCTTTGCTTTGCCTACAGGAGATCGAAAACCTTTTACAATATAAGCTTCCATTTTTATTTTTTTTGAGAATTTAAGTACTACTCAAATTCGGATTTTTAATTATTTGACACTCAAATTCTAATTCCTCAACGGCTTATTATTCATCAACATATACTGAATACGATCCAATGTTTTTTGATTTCCTAAGAGTTCTAAGAATCCTTGTTTTTCGATTTCAAGCAAATATTGCTCATCTACTTGTTGACTTTGTGTCAAATCACCACCACATAATACATATGCAACTTTTCTGGAGATTTCCACATCATAATCTGACATGTAATTTCCTAATTTGAATTCATTGATTGCAGTATACAATGTAGACAATGCACCTCGTCCTAGAACAGTTGGCTTCTTCGGAACTGGTGGAGTATAATCATGTGCTAATTTGAGTACTTCTTTTTTAGCTTCTGCCAATACTCTTGAAGTATTAACGACAACTCTATCTCTATGAGGAAGAAGGGTTCCATTGTTGAATCCTTCATGACCAGATGTAGAAACAGAAGCGGTAGCGATTGCTTTCAGTTTTTCGATCATTGTTGGAATCTGAACATCTCCTTCGAAGAATGATTCTGATGCTCTTACTGCAAACTCCTTTGTTCCTGCTCCACCAGGAAGAAGACCTACACCCACTTCAACAAGTCCGATATAAGATTCTGCTGCAACTACCGCAGCATCACAATGCATAAGGATTTCACATCCACCACCGAATACATATCCTTGCGTAGCACACACAACTGGAACCTTAGAATATCTAATACCCATATTGATCTGTTGGAATCCATGAACCATTTTCTCCAATGTATCGAAGTCTTTCTGCATTGCTATCATACCGACCGCCATCAGATTGGCACCTACAGAGAAATTTTTATCATTATTACCGATTACGATACCTTTCCACTCCCCTTCTTCTGCAATTCTTAAAGCTTCTAATATCCCTTCACCAGTTCCTTCACCTATAGTATTCGCTTTTGATGTGAATTCGAAACACAATACTCCATCTCCTATATCATGAAGTGTGCACTCGGCATTTTTATATACCGGTTCTTGACCTCTGTAGTTGTCTAAGTGAAGAATTTCTTCTGTGCCAGGAATTACTTTATATGATTTACTAGAAATATCGTAGTACTTCTTCTGTCCATTTTCTGTTTTATAGAAAGAAGTATGACCTGCACCGATCATCTCATGAATCCACTTAGGGAATGTCTCTCCGATCGCTTCTCCTTGTTCAACTCCTTCTTTGAGTCCGATCATATCGAAGAAGTGGAAAGGACCATACGTCCAAGCATAGCCTGCAGTCATTCCATTATCTATACTATATATATCATCTGATATTTCAGGGATTCTATTTGCAGCATAAGCTATAGTTCCCAAAAGAAATTCTTTTATAAACTTACCATCATTAGATTCCAGCGCCATCATATCTTTGATACGCTTATCCATGATTTCTACCTTTTTACCGATACCAATAGCATCAAGTCTTGGTTTGATGGACGGTTTATATTCCAACGTTTCGAGATCTAGTGCTAAGATTACTCTCTGGCCTTTATCATCTCTTTCATTTGTTTTCTTGTAATACCCATGTCCAGTTTTATCTCCTAAGAATTTATTCTCCAATAAGAAATTTATAAATTTAGGATTACCAGCTGATTTTACTTTCGCTACATACTCATCATTAGGGCAATTGTCAACTACACCCTGTGTTACTTTTACACTAGTATCTAGCCCAACCAGATCTATTAATCTGAAACTCCCTGTATTAGGCATCGCCAATGGAGCGCCTGTTAATTTATCAACTTCCTCAATTTTGAGATTGTACTTTTGTGTAAGCTCTAATACTTTATTTCCAGTATAGAATCCGATCCTATTAGCTATGAATGCTGGTGTGTCTTTACACTTTACAGATTGTTTACCAAGGTATTTATCACCATAATCCATCCAGAAATCTACAACATCTGGATCAGTAGATGCGTGAGGAATTACTTCGAATAATCTCATGTATCTAGCTGGATTGAAGAAATGCGTACCACAGAAATTCTTGATAAAGTTTTCTGTACGGCCATCTGCCAATTGATATATTGGAATACCAGAAGTATTCGAAGTTACTAGGGAATCAAATTTTCTGTATTCATCTACTTTTTCAAATATCTGCTTTTTGATATCCAACCTTTCAATTACAACTTCAATAATCCAATCGCAGTCACTTATTTTTTCGAAATCATCAGTGAAGTTACCAGTCGTGATTCTAGATGCAAACTTCTTATCATAAAGAGGAGCAGGCTTAGATTTTAGTGCTGCCTTTAGGGCACTATCTACAATACTATTTCTAGCTGCTTTGTTATTTTTCTTGTCTTCAGAAAGATCAAAAGGTACTATGTCGAGCATAACCACCTCTAGACCGATATTGGCAAGATGGCATGCTATTCCTGAACCCATAACCCCTGAGCCTAAGACGGCAGCCTTTGCTATTCTTCTAGCCATTTGTGATTTATTTTTTGTTGTTAATCTTTGAATCTACAATATAGCGATATCAACCCGCAAGTATTGTGTTTGTTTTGGCAAATATAGAAAATTTAACTCTGAGTATAGTTTTTCCGAAATCAATTTAGTTAGTATCTTATTTTATCTTCCAATAAAGGGAGTGTTCTTATATTGGTATTACTTTGGATTTTATATTTTCATGTACAAACTTTATATAAAAGATATCACTTAGTTAATAAACTAATTATTATGAAATACCTTTTTGCACAAGTAATATTTACTATAAGTTCTATTTCACAATCTTTTGTTCAAGCAGAATATTATTTGAAACGAATATGAATTTTTAGACGATTTAAGAATTACAACAAGAAGTAGGTCATCTTACTTAGATTGCAGTAACTACATAGCAGGCAGAAAAACCGAAAGATTAAGCAATGAAAATATTCTTTTCGGATTAGAAAGCACTTTATTTTTTGAACCCAATGAAAATTACGTTTTTGAAAAAGTTTCGAGTACGGTTAATATTCAAGAAGGTACATTGGGGGGATAATGAAATAGTGCTTAATATTATTTTTATTTCTTATGATGGTGAATTGGAGTCTTTCAAATTTATTAGAGATTCAAAAAATAAGAAGTCTGAATTAGTATAAAGTAAAAATCTTTTATTGGTGAACGAGATGGTGTTATATCCAAACCTGTCTCTTATACACATCTCCGAGCCCACGAGACAGGCAGAAA
>OJIO01000632.1_pt1 | contig 20785 bp, 9 predicted proteins | sample 1595621 | NCBI WGS metagenome assembly OJIO01 (sample SAMN05416776, study PRJEB24817) | seawater metagenome | isolation source: Sea water | place: Canada:Atlantic | collected 2013-07
GAGATTTCTGCCTGTCTCGTGGGCTCGGAGATGTGTATAAGAGACAGCCTTAATATTAAGCGAGACTTAAAAGAATACAATTTTGATATTTATTACCTGATAAAAAGCTCGTTACATATTGCATTATATTTTAATATTTTATTATTTTTGCATGTTTTCGCATAGTGTTCTTTAAACTAAATGTTAGTTGAAACGAATACGATATAGAAGAGATATAATAGTTGAAATTACATTACTATTTTTTAGAAGGATAAAATTGAAAGTATTTTGATAGCATACTTAAATGGAAAATTGACCCTCAAAACTGCGACTTACGTATATGTAGATTGTAATGGAGTAGGGTATCATGTTAACATCAGTTTGAATACATACGCTCAGCTTGAAAAGCTGGAAGATGTGAAAATTCTGACATATGTTCATACCAACGATGATGGACAGACATTATACGGATTTATGAATGATGAAGAAAGATCAATATTTATATTATTAATCTCTGTCTCTGGAGTCGGCCCCAATACTGCGAGGGTAATCATGTCATATATGACAACAGATGAAGTAAAGTCCGCAATTGTACATGAAAATGTGGGTGCAATCAGTAAGGTAAAGGGCATCGGCCCTAAGACAGCCAAAAGATTAATATTGGACCTGAAAGACAAAATACTTAAAGGAAGTGGTGATCAGCCGATATTAATTGGAAATGATAACAATACACTTCGTGATGAAGCGTTAAGTGCTTTAGTTGCATTAGGGTTTCCTAAAAATACTGTTGAAAAGCAACTCAAAGGAATCTTGTCAGCCAACTCGGATGTCAGTTCTGTAGAAGAAGTGATCAAGCTGGTTTTAAAACAGATGCGATAATGCCTCATTTACGAATTATTGGTTGTGAAATACATAGTTTTTTTATAGATTTTGATATCAAATCAGAGCTCTAAAAAAAGCTGAAATTTTATGGTATTTAGTACAATGTCTTCCTTTGCGAATGCGTTGTTATTCGATGCCTTATTAGGTTTAATTAGAATGAAACAAAGTAAAGCCCAACTAAACTGTTATTAGAATTATCTATTTAATTGAATTAGAAGCTATTACACACTTGGATATACATAATATGAAAATTACTCGAGCATTAGTTACAATTTTATTTGTGAGTGCTTTTATATACGCCGCCATCGGTTCAGGAGGTAGCAGGAATTTACCAGACCCATATGAGGAGATTTTTACTCCGACAATGGTGACAGATACTATTCCGATAAAAGACAACTATGGAGATCATGTAACTGACCCAAATAATAATCCTTTTGATATTACATCCAATGTGATAGAGCAGAAAGTAGAGTATGATCCAGCATCTGGAAACTACATTATTTATGAGAAAATTGGAGATGAATATTACAGAACTCCAACCTACCTCACGTTCGAAGAATATCTAGAATTTAAGAAGAAGGAACAACAAAAAGCATACTTTCAGAGACTGGCTGGGGTGTCTTCAAAAAAGAAAGGCTTGAATTCTAAGACAGATCCGATGGAACGGATTGATATTCAAAATTCTTTGGTAGACAGACTTTTTGGAGGAACAGAAGTGAATATACAGCCGCAAGGTCAGGTGGATGTCACACTTCAGAGTACATACTATAACTCTTTCCAACAACAAGCTGGATTCAATGGAAATGGGGTGCAATTCAATCCAATTGATCCAGATGTAGATATCCGAGTAAGTACCGAAGGAAATATTGGTACTAAACTGAATCTTGATTTTAACTACGATACACAGTCTACTTTCAATTTTGATCAGCAGATTAAATTAGAATATGATACCGAAGCATTCGGTGAAGATGATATTATCAAAAAAATTGAAGCGGGAAATGTCAGTCTGCCTCTGAGAGGGAATCTGATCAAAGGGGCACAATCACTTTTTGGTTTGAAGACAGAATTACAATTTGGTAATTTAAGATTGACAGCCATAGCATCTCAACAACAATCAGAACAAAATAACTTACGAATAGAAAATGGATCTGCAGTCCAAGAATTTGAGCTCTCACCCGACCAATATGATGAGAACAGACACTTCTTCGTTTCGCATTATAACAGAGCGACTTTCGAAAGAAATCTCTCGAACCTTCCTCAGATTGCCACCTCATTTAGAATATCACAATTAGAAGTTTGGATTTCTGAAGATAGACCCACTTATCAACAGAGAAGTACGCCAATAGTAGCATTCTCCGATTTAGGTGAGCCTGATATTGATAAATATACTGGAGATTATACTAGTGTAGCTGAGTTTGGTCCATATAAATCATTAGTAAGAGAAGGAACTATTTACGATGATCAAAATGACAGAGGTAATTTTCTTCCAGATAATAGGGTGAATCGAATCTATGAGAAAATAGTACTTAATGAAAATAGTCTTCCTGAATTTGAAGATGTGGAATCTCAAAATTTAGTTGCTTCAATTCTAGAAGGAGAAGGATTTGTTCAAAATAGAGATTTCTCTGTGTTTACGGGTAGAAAGCTTTCAACGAATGAATTCTCATATAATGAACAGTTGGGTATGCTCTCTCTTAATATCAGATTGAGACCTAACCAGAATCTTGCCGTTGCATATAATTATACCTATACAAGAAACTGTGATGAAGTATATAATGTAGGAAACTTGTCAGCTGATGGCTCTCAATTTTCAAGCACATCTAGAAACGTTGTGCCAGGGCAGCAGGATACTACTACTAATGTAGAGCCTCCTAAGGTATTGTTTACCAAATTACTAAAAAGTAGTGTACAGCAAACGGATATCTCAACTTGGGACTTGATGATGAAGAATGTTTATCCATTAAGGGCAACTCAATTAAATCCTGAAGAATTCAGATTTGATATATTTTATGAAGATGACTCTGATGGATCACTGAAGAAATTTATTCCAGAACCAGGATTTACAAATCAACCTTTACTGGAAGTATTTAACTTGGATAGATTAAACAAGTACAATGATCCACAAGCAGATGGATTGTTTGATTTTGTTCCAGGTATTACTGTAATTCCTAGTAGCGGATCTGTTGTATTTCCAGTCTTAGAGCCATTTGGTAGTTCACTTGATTCATTATTGGTCGGATTGCCTCAAGCTGATATTGAAAATTACAAATTCCAAATGCTATATGATACTTCAATTACCATAGCAAAACAACAGCTTCAAAATAATAAGTTCTTGATGAAAGGTGAAGTAACTTCGGCTTCTAACGGCGAGATTAACCTTGGACCATTTGTACCGGAAGGTTCAGTTAGAGTAAGAGCTGGTGGAGTAGAACTTCAAGAAGGAGCTGATTATGAGGTCGATTACTCTTTAGGACGATTGAGGATCATTAATGATTCTTATTTACAACAAGGGACACCTATCAATGTATCTTTTGAAGATCAATCACTATTCAGTCTACAGCAAAAAACTATGTTGGGACTAAGAGCCGACTATGATTTTAGCGATAATTTTTCTATTGGAGCTACCTATCTAAAATTGTCAGAACGACCATTTACAAGAAAAGTAAACATAGGAAACGATCCAATCAATAACAGAGTTTTTGGAATTGATCTTGCCTATAGTAATGAAGCACCTTTTGTAACTAAAATGGTAGATAAGTTACCATTCTACAGTACAAAAGAAAAGTCAAGTATTAATTTTTCTGCGGAGGCTGCGTTTTTAAAACCTGGCCACTCTGGAGCTATTAATGCTGGAGGAGATGATGAAGACAAAGGAGGTGTGGTAAGTATTGATGATTTCGAAGGTGCCGTAAGCGGATTACTGCTTGGAGGTTTTAATTCGAATCAATGGAGGCTAGCCAGTACCCCTTCAGAATTCCCTGAATCAAAATTGAATGATGATCTTCGTTACGGAGCAAATAGAGCAAAGATTAATTGGTACACTATTGATAGACAAGCTAGAACCAGTGCAGATAGTGAGAGTCCATATACAAGATTAATAGATCAACAAGATTTGTTTAATCGGGATGTACAAGTAGGCCAATCAGAGTTGCTAACTTTTGATATTGGTTATTATCCAAATGAAAGAGGACCATATAATTTTGATGACCCTGATTCGCTTGTTGGTGCTGATGGAATAAGTTACTCAGCTGGTATTTATCCTGCTGATGGAACTGGAGACATCAGGTTAAATGAACCAGCATCTAGATGGGGAGGTATAATGAGAAGTTTCCAGAATTCAGATTTTGAGGCTGCTAATTATGAATTTATAGAATTTTGGATGCTTGACCCTTATACTGCTAGACCTGATGGAGAGTTGCATGCAGACAATGAAAAGGGTCAAATTGTATTTCAACTTGGAAACATTTCAGAGGACATTATTAAAGATGGGAATCAATTTTATGAAAACACGCTACCCTTGGGCCCGGAGTCTGTGACTTCTCTTACCAATACGAATTGGGGACAAGTTTCTCTATTACAACCAGTTAATAATGGATTTGACGTAGAAAGAGGAACTGTGCAAGATGTTGGTTTTGATGGTATAAATGATAGTCTAGAAATAGTTTTACAAGAAGATTATTTGTCTAAATTGTTTACTCCTGGAATGGACTTTTTTAACCCAGATATCCGTGATGATCCATCAGGAGATAACTATGACTTTATTAGCCCCCAGAATTCTACTTTGGACCTCTTGACAAGATTTAAGAATTTCAATAATCCAGAAGGGAATGCACCAATAGGAGAACAGAGAACGAGTAACGAGTTAGCAAGAGGAAACAGAAATCCTGAATCAGAGGACCTTAACAATAATAGGTCGCTGGATACAGGTGAAAGTTATTATAACTATACAGTTAATATAGAAAGTATTCTTGGAATGAATGGGCAAGCGGAGCTTAATGCAGATGCTACGAAATTTATTACTGAATCCAAAGAGGTTCAAGGTGACACGTGGTACAGATTTCGTATTCCAATAACAACTGGTTCTGATTTTGTGCAAGGAGATATAGCTGGATTTAGATCTATCCAGTTTATGAGAATGTATATGACTAATTTCGAATCAGCTAAGACATTCAGATTAGCAGATTTCCAATTGGTAAGAAATTTATGGAGAAAAAGTGAAGTTATTTGTGAGTGTACGGATTGTAGTCCATCCAATGTAGATTTTAGTGTAGATGAAGTAGGTGTAGAAGAAAACGGAGATAAAACACCATTTGGCTATGTTACACCTCGAGGTATTGTCCAAGAAGAGCTATTCAGTACGTTTTCAAATCTTCTTCAAGATGAAAAATCATTATCACTTAATTTCTGTGGATTGGATGATGGGTGCAGTGTCGGGATCAATAAGCTAGCTAAACTAGACCTGACCCAATACGATAGGCTCCAACTTTTTATGCATGCTGAAGCTGAAGATGGAACAGAAATTCCTGATGGAGAACTTTATGGTTACATTCGATTTGGGAAAGATTTGGTCAATCATTACTACGAATATGAGATTCCGCTTGACGTTTCTAAGGAGTCTACGGTTGATCCGCAGAGGAGAGTATGGCCGGATACAAATATGATAGATGTAAAGTTTTCTGAGTTTAAGGAAGCTAAGAAGGCAAGAATTATTAAAAATACTCCCCTAAATGAAGAGTACCTATATATTGATGGAGATAGGGCCGATGGGGCAATCAGAGTAAAGGGAACTCCAAGCCTAGGTTACATAAAAGTATTTGAAGTAGGTGTAAGAAATAGAACTCCTGAAGATGATAATGAAGCTTTCTGTGGTGAGGTGTGGGTGAATGAACTAAGAGCTGCTGGACTCAACGAAAAGGGAGGAATGGCTGCTCAAGCAAGACTTCAAATACAGATGGCAGATCTAGGTGAGATTAATCTTGCCGCCAACTATAGTACTGTAGGATGGGGTGGACTTGATCAACGGTTACTAGAACGAAACAGAGAAGAAATCTTACAATATGACGCTGCGGCGAATTTACAATTGGGTAAATTCTTTCCTTCAGAATGGGGAATAAATATTCCGTTCTATGCTCAATATTCTAAAGATAATTCTTATCAACAGTTTGATCCTTATGAGAGAGACCTTACTGTAGAAGAAAAGGTTGATGCGCTTCAAAGTAGTGTTGGTGCAGGAACAAGAACACAGGGAAATGTAGATAGTTTGGTGTTGGATGTTAAAGAACGAAGTAAAGAAACATCGACCGTCAAAACATTCAATTTTACAAATGTAAAAAAAGATGGCAAAGGAGGAAAGCCATGGAGTATATCCAACTTTAGTGCTTCTTACGCATACACAGAAACGGTTAAGACAGATGCTATTATAAAAGAGGATAAAACGCAAGAGTATACGACTACATTAGATTATAATTATTCTAATAAAGCGAAGGGAATTCAACCTTTTAAAAAGATCAAGAATAAGAACCTGAAGTTGATCAAGGAGATTAATTTCAACTTGTTGCCAAAGAGTTTTACTTTTTCTACCAATATTAACAGGCTGGTCAATAGTCGAACATTTAGGTTGCCAGATTCTCCAGTATTCCAATTTGATGATAGAAGATTCCTTTGGGATAGAAACTATGGATTAAATTGGGATTTCACCAAGGCGCTCAAGTTTACATTTAAGGCGAAGGCTTCATCATTAGTAGATGAACTAAGACAAGTCGGAATTGCTGATGATCCAGATGATAGAAATTGGGTCGATGAAACTGGAAGTCAATTAAATGAAACTGGGCTGCCATATGATGCGCTACAAGCGCAAGACTATAGAAACAATAATCTGAGAAAACTTGGTAGAAGTAAAAATTACAAACACAATGTAGGCTTGCAGTATACACTTCCTATAAGGTACATTCCATTTATGAATTGGATTAATATAAAGACAGATTATAAAGCTGATTATTCATGGGATGCGGGGTCTTTGATATTGATTGATGATGCTCCTTCTACAAGATTTGGGGATGCTGGAACACCATTGGGTAATATCATCCAAAATAACCAGACGAGATCCATCAATGGAACATTTAGCTTCGATAAGTTATATTCCATGTCGAAATACCTTAAGAAGATAGATAAGGGAAATAAGAAGAGTAGAAGATCAAGAACTCGAAATTCTACTTCGAAGTCTAGTGCCAAAAATAAAGGAAAGGGTAAAACATCTAAAAAAGATGAGAAGAAAAAGGACAGGGAAGTAACTAAGTTAGAAAGGATTATTCTGAGACCACTGTTGTCACTTAGATCTATAAAAGCTACATATAAGGAAACAGAAGGAACCCTTATTCCAGGATTTATGGAAGATTCTCACTTGTTAGGACTTTCGAATGGTTTTGGAGCACCGGGTTGGGGATTTGCCGCAGGATTAAGACCTGATGTAAAAGCTTGGGCAACGGATCCTGATAAACAAGGATGGTTTAATCCTAGTAATATATTCAGTGAACAAGTAAGTCAAAATAATACAAGAACAATAGACCTGAAGATTGCACTAGAACCATTTAAAGATTTTGATATCGATATAGACTTCAAGAAAAAGTATAGAAGAGATGAAACCTTTGTTCTTTCTAATAAAAGTGAAAGTAATGACCCTGAAGTCAATCATATAGATTTTCCAAATTTTGGATCTCCTCAGGCGCAATATGAAGTTGGATCCTTTGAGATTACGAATATGGGGATAGGTACACTGTTTTCAGATGCTTCTGAACTTTACAGTACCTTTAAGAATTCAAGAGAGACGGTATCAAGAAGATTAGCGGAGATGGATGCTGCTAATGGTGTTCCAGGAGCATTAGACCAACATTCTGATGAATGGGCAGGAGAAGATCCTGATAATCCGTTATACTATAGAGGGTATGGACCAAATAATTATGATGTTGCGGTGCCAGCATTCCTTGCAACCTATTTAGGTGGAGATATTAATGATGATCAGGTGTTGGATGATTACAGAAATATTTCAGTAAACGCAAAGAGTTTTAGCTTTTTACCGAAACCAAACTGGTCAATAAAATATGATGGACTTTCTAAAATGGAAATGTTCAAAGATGTATTTACTAGTTTTACTATCAATCATAGTTACAAAGGAGCTATGCAGGTAAATAGGTTTAATTCGACACTTGAGTATCTCGATGATAGATTTAATACCAATACAGAAGAATATAACATCTCCCCTGTAAATGACAATTACTATTCTAGAATCCAAATACCAGCAATTGTCATATCAGATCAGTTTTCACCACTCATCGGAGTGTCTGTGAAAACGAAAAGTGAGATGACGATTGAAGCTGAATGGAGAAAATCTAGATCGCTTGGTTTATCCTTAGAAGATCTTCGGGAACAAACGAGTAATGAGATCAGATTTGGATTTGGTTATACCATTAAGAACTTCAGGGCAAACAAAAAGAAAGGAAAGAAAAGAAAGAAGGATCAAAAAGATGCTGCGAAAAAAGATAAAAAATCTGGAGGCCTTGGAAAATCTGGAAACCGTGGAGGAGTGAAGAATAATAGAGGAAAGACATTGACTATGAATCTAGATTTCTCAATCATGGATACGAGAGAATTAATCTATGAAGTGTCACAAGGAGTAGACGGACAAGTGAATAGCGGACAGAACTCGATTCAGATATCACCAAGTGTAGATTATGACATTAATGAAAATCTTACTATGAGATTCTTCTTTGACTATAATTATACTGAGTCGGCTATCTCAATTGGTTCAAATAGAAGATTAAATATAAGGGGTGGTGCAACTGCTCAGTTGAAAATCAACTAAACACTACCATGTTTAAATTAGAAAAAAGCTTATTCATCCTTATTGATGGATAAGCTTTTTTTATTCTAGGAATATTTTTTATCCTAACTCTCTAAACCGATATTGAAGTGATTTAAAAACTAAGGTTAAAATGACTTGCAAAGGAATTAACACTATGTTCTTAAATCACTTCATTATAATTGTGTTGGGTTTTTGAACCAATCACAACAAATACAACATTATATGTACCTTTACCACCTATAAACACTTCAATATTGAGAGCTAAAAAATCCTTCGGGCAACACTTCCTAATCAACCAACCATTATCAAAGAAAATCGCTAATTCATTGCGAATGGAATCTGACATCAAAAATGTACTTGAGATTGGTCCTGGAAAAGGAGTACTTACAAAATACCTTCTGGAGCAAGATATCAATCTAAGAGTTTGTGAAGCAGACAAGGATATGGTTACTTATTTAGAAGACAACTATCCAAAGCTTCACGGTAACATTATATTTTTAGATTTTTTGAAGTTGGATATGAGTAAAGTGTTTGATGGCGATCCATTCTATATGATTGGTAATTATCCATATAACATATCTTCTCAGATATTATTCAAAATGGTCAAGCATCGTGCGTTGATCCCAGAGATGGTTGGGATGTTCCAAAAGGAAGTGTCCGATCGAGTGATTGCTCCTCCGGGCAGTAGAACTTACGGAGTGGTTAGTGTTCTTATTCAAGCATTCTATAAAGGAGAAAATGTTGTAAGAGTTAGCCCTGGCTCATTTAATCCGCCACCAAAAGTTAATTCTTCTGTTATTAGATTGACACGAAAAGAGAACTATGAACTTGGCTGCGATTATAGTTTTTTTAGAACAGTGGTTAAGACAGCTTTCGGACAACGAAGAAAAATGATGCGAAATACGCTGAAAGGATTGGTGAAAGATGAAAGCCTATTGAAAGATGATTATTTCAAAAGAAGACCCGAGCAACTAGGCGTAGAAGAATTTGTAGACTTGACTTTAAGAATACAGAATGCTCAAGAAGAATATAAATCTGACGAAACTTCTGATTAACACGAAGTGTTGAAAGAATTGGTATTCGAATAGATGCTAAAAGGAGTCAATTTTGGACGCATAGACAATTAGAATAACGAGATACATAAAGTAATATATAATGAGATTAGAAGAGAGAATAATGCCAGATCTAAAGACTGCAATGAAAGCTAAAGATCAACCTGCATTGAGAACCATAAGGGCAATAAAAGCTGCCATATTAATACAAAAGACGGATGGTTCAGGAACTGAAATGACAGAAGAAATGGAGATCAAACTAATCCAAAAAATGGCTAAACAACGCCAAGACTCCATGGACATTTTTGTAAAACAAGGTAGAGAAGATCTTGCTGTAACAGAAAGAGACGAATTAGAGGTTTTGAAAAAATATCTTCCGGAGCAACTTTCAGAAGAGAAAATTAAAGAGATAGTTAACAAAATTATTACTGATAGTGGGGCAGAAGGCATAAAAGACATGGGCCGCGTTATGGGTTTAGCATCTAAAGAATTAGCTGGAAAAGCGGATGGCAAAACTATCTCTGGTGTTGTGAAAGCTTCTTTAACTTAAAAAAGTGATAATGGATTTTCGAATTAATCGAGTTTTCTACCTATTTGCATTTGTATTTACAATGGCTGCATTATCATGTGGCACTGTAAAGCAAATTCCTAATGACAAAGCAGAGTCTGATATCAAAGCAGTCATGAAGATGCAAGAACTTGCATGGAGCGATGGAGATGTATATCAGTTTATGGAAGGGTATTGGAAATCCGAAAATCTATCTTTCGTAGGTAAAAGTGGAATTAATAAAGGCTGGGAGACAACTCTAAATAACTATATCAAAGGATATCCTAACAAAGATGCAATGGGTAAATTGACTTTTGATGTGTTAGAAATGAACCGGATATCTGCTGACGCATACCACATGATCGGTCGATACACATTGATTAGAAAAGCGGATAAACCAACTGGACTTTTCACTTTGATCTGGAAATATATTGACGGTAAGTGGCTCATCGTATCTGATCACACAAGTGGATAAAATAAATCGAATTTCAATATGAGTCATAAACTCGGTTTAATAGGATATCCCTTATCTCATTCTTTTTCACCAACCTACTTTGCTGAAAAGTTTAAAGAACTGAATATTCAGGATTCAGAATATTTAGCTTACTCTATTGATGAAATTGACAAGATCAATGAGATATTTAACCTAGGAGTGACTGGACTCAATGTTACTATACCTTACAAAGAGCAGGTGATTGCTTTCCTAGATGAATTGAGTGCAGAAGCAGCTGAAATAGGTGCAGTGAATACGATAAAAGTAGAAAATAGTAGAAAAGTTGGTTACAACACTGACGTCTATGGTTTTCAAGCTTCCCTCTTAAAGCAGTTAGGCGATGTGAAAATTGGAAAGGCTTTAATTCTAGGTAGTGGTGGAGCGTCAAAGGCGGTAAGGTTTGTTCTAAAAAACATGGGTATAGATTATAAAATAGTATCCCGAAAAAAGAATTATCTAAACTATCTAAACCTAAATAATAAGATCATCCAAGATCACAAACTAATCGTAAATACTACACCATTAGGAATGTATCCTCATGTAGATAATTGCCCTTCGATTCCCTATGAAGGATTAACTGAACAACATTTTTTATATGACTTAGTCTACAATCCTGAAAAAACACTATTTTTGATGAAAGGAGAATCTGCAGGGAGTAACATAAAAAATGGAAACGATATGTTAGTTTTACAAGCTGAGAAATCATGGGAAATATGGAATCAAAAATAAATGAAGCTTCAATGAGTGAATCTGAACCACCAAAGCCCGGGAGTAAAATGAATTCAGATAGTATTGATTTTACTGACACGAAAATTGCTTTTTCTGCAAAAACAGATAAGGAATTAATAAAAATGGGCCGACTGTTTGGCCTCATGAATAAAAGTGTACTCGTAAATGTTGGGTCGAAAATAGGTTTAGTTGCGATAAAACTAAGACTTCCATTTGTAGATTATATAGTAAAACAAACAATTTTCCAACAGTTTTGTGGGGGAGAAAACCTAATGGATTGTCAAAAATCAATTGATACCCTTTATAAAAATAATTCTCTTACAATTCTTGATTTCGGAGCTGAGGGAAAAAGCAACGAAGAGGAGTTGAATAGTGTCATGGAGGAAACGATGCGTGCCATCGAATTCGCTGCATCAAATGTTTCAGTGCCTGTTATAAGCACCAAAATCACAGGCTTGGTGGATAACAATGTCTTGATCAAACTTCAAAATAAAGAGGAACTCACATCTGGCGAACAAAGAGAATATACTGCTCTTTTAGAAAGGATAGATAATATCTGCAGTAAAGCTGCAGAACTTAAAGTTGGTGTTTTTGTAGATGCTGAGGAAAGTTGGTTGCAAGACCCTATTGATGATATTGTCATGGATATGATGTCAAAATATAATCATGATAGAGTCAATGTATATAATACATATCAATTATACAGACATGATAAGTTAGCTGATCTGAAAACACACCATAAGATGACTATTGAAGGTGGGTTTTTATTCGGAGCGAAGTTGGTTAGAGGAGCATATATGGAAAAAGAGAGAGAAAGAGCAAGCGAAAACGGCTATAAATCTCCTATTCAAACCGATAAAGCTTCGACGGACAGAGATTTTGATGCTGGGATAGATTATTGTGTCAGAAATTATAAAAATATAGCTTCCTGTTGTGCGTCACATAACGTAGAAAGTAATCTAAAACAGGCTGCCTTAATTGATGAATTAGGCCTCGATAAAGAGCATCCTCATTTTAATTTTTGCCAGTTATATGGAATGAGTGATTACATCACGTTTAATATCGGTAAAGCGGGATATAATGTAGCTAAATATGTTCCATATGGTCCGATTAAAGATGTAGTACCTTATCTTATACGACGTGCTCAAGAAAACTCATCTGTAACAGGAGAAATGAGCAGAGAGCTGAGTCTAATTAAAAGTGAAATCAAAAGAAGAGGCATTTAAACTTTGAATAATCATTGAGTATTCAAAGGAAGATCGGGGAGTATTCAAGATCGCTGGTAGAAGTCAATTGTTTGATAAGCATGGATTAAATATTCTCATAGTATTAAGTATTAAAAAAGAGCCGAACCCACACATTAGGTTCGACTCCTGTTAAAACCAAAACTCAGTCTTGTGTACAGAAGTTTAAATTCTGCACTATTTTATAGCATCAATGTACTTTTATCAATTTCTTAGTGGTCGTCTTTCCATTTTGTTCTAATACTACATAGTAAATACCAGGATGTAATTGTCGTAAATCTATATATTCCATTTCTGCAGCGGAAATAGATAGCACCACTTTTTTATCTGCATTTAACACCTTTACAGTAGCATTTTCCTTATCCGATATTTCTACTCTGATGTAGTTTGTCGCTGGATTCGGATGAATAGAAATTGACAACTCACTAGCTCTTTGCTCGATATCTTGAGTTTGCTCGAATGGACTGTTGTCTTGTTCGACACTGTTGCCTTCAGATTCAGCTAGTGCTAATTCTGAACTTTCTACATTATTATTTTTCGTAAAGAATCCTGCATCAATATGTGTCACAATATTTGATGATTCTACAGTGAATGTTGGACTGCTATAAATGCCTTGTTGATGAATTATATCGCTGTTATTATCTACCTCAATCTCTCCATTCTCTAGTGAAGCTTCTAGATCTTTTGAGAATTTATATTCCATATGATATTTACCAGGACGCAGATTGGAGAAAGAGATGTTTTCATAATCAGTCTGACCGGTTGTCAATTCAGAAACCATGTCATTTGATTCGTTGAAAAGGCTTACTTTAATGTTTGATAAGTTAGTTTCATTGAGATCGTAGACCCCATTTTGATCTTCATCAAACCATGCAATACCTCCAATACTTCCCATTTCAAATAATCCGACATCCACATTTGGTACAGATAATACTTCTGCACTGGCGAACATATCCGACTCTCCATTTTCATGAATATCACTATCCAATAGATCTTCGTTAGACATATCAATAGAAGTGAATGCATATTCAGTATTGGTCAAATCAACAAATACTTTATAATTTCCAACTGGTATTTCTTGGAATGCATATAGCCCGAGTGTATTACTAGTTGTTGAGGCTATAATTGCACCAGATTCATCAAAAAGAGACACTCTAATATCTGGAATTCGAGCTTCTACAGTTTGTCTCATTCCATCTCCATTGAGGTCTTCCCATACAACGCTTCTTAAGGATGCAGCTGATAAGTATATCCCACAATCTATAGAAGTAAGATCAGCTCCATGTGCTAATGAAATAAGTGGTGTTTTTCCAGTATCATCAGCATCACTATCAATATTATCATCTATATCTACATCAGAAGCAGTAATAGTGTATTCTTGAGGAATCATGAACTGGATAAAGTATAAACCTTGCTTAAGTCCAGAAAATTTATAATCTCCACTAACATCAGTATATACTGTGTCAAACGGTACTCCAAACGATCTAAATATAATAACTTCAATTCCCTCAACTCCTCCTTCACCAGGATCTTGCAGGCCATTTTTATCCAAATCTTCCCAAACTCGATCACCAATGAATGCTGGCAGATAAGCTCCACCATCTAGATTTTGATAGTTTTCTCCAGATTCTAAAATTATCACATCTGTACTACCAGTTCCAAATGCATTAGAAATATCAGAATCTACATCCTCGGGACCAGAATTACCTTCTGAAAGAATATATTCACTTGGGATTTCAAAAACAACGTAATATTCTCCAACTTGTAAATTCGTAAATGAATAAATTCCCGACGTATCTCCAACTGCATCTGTAATCGTAGAATCTAATTTTATACCAGTCCCAGAGAAAAGAAATACTGGAACGTTATCTATTCCTGGATCTGTTAGATTTTTAATCCCATTGCCGTTGAGATCTGTAAATACCATCCCATTAATTGATACTTCCTTTGTTAATGCAATATCGATATCATTATTAGATCCATTATTGAAAACCATGAAATCGGTACAGCCGTCTGGATTAGCATCACTGTCTAATTGCTCTATTCCTTGGTCTTTTTCACCGATAAAAAATCCTTCAGGGAGAGTTGCACATACCTGGTAATTTCCTGCAGGAAGATCATTGAATTGATATTTTCCTGATTCGTCTGACACTATAGATTCTGAGATTGCATTACTTATGTCTGAAATAGTTACTAATATATTAGCAAGACCAATTTCAGTTCCTTCTTGTGTTCCATTATTATCTGTGTCTTCCCATATATAATCTCCAATTGTGATTTTTTCTACTATCCCTAAATCGACATAATCTTTGTCTTCAAAGTTTTCTAAGAAAAATTGCTCCGTTTCTACTGCTGTTCCTGTAATTATAAAATCTGAATCAATTTCATCATTCATACCAATATTTGGAATAGTAGCTGTCTCATTGCCTACTAATGATATCTGCAAAGCATAAAAACCTTCTTGCAGTGCATCAAAAGTGTATTCTCCATCAGAATTGGTAGTTTTTGTATCAAGTTCAGAACCACTATTATCTAAAAGAGAAACGATAACATTAGATCTGAATATTTCTCCAACATCGAAAGTTCCGTTTGCGTTTTCATCCTCCCAGACTATTCCTGTAATTGAGGATTCCATCGGAGTTCTGAATACAAATCCAGCGTCCAAAGTAGTATTGATAGCTCCTGAAGTAATTATGAATGTATTAGTAGTCCCAACGTTAGCTTCTACCAAAACCACATCAGAATCTATAGTGTCGTTTGTTCCAATATTAGCATCTATAAATTGATAGAAAAGAGGTCTCACAAATTGTAGTACATATTCTCCAGGAATAATACCTTCGATAAAGTAATATCCAGAATCTATTCCTCCCCCCTGAGATGTCATAGCTGATTGAATAATATCTCCTTCTAGATTAAGAAGATTTACGGTTACTCTATCCAGTCCAGGCTCTTGGTCATTAATTCCATTTTCATTTACATCGATAAAGGCCATGTCCCCTAAAGAGGCAAGTTGATAATAGCCACCACTTATCGGTTGCAATTCATTGAAATATGAAACAGTTATCGTATCTGTACTCCCTGTTATTATATCGTTTGTTATGTCGTCATCGATGTCATCAGGTCCTTGATCTGCTAATACATTAAAGAACGATTCATCTTGATTATCAAAAACAAGGTAGTATTCTCCGGGAAGTCTGTCTGGGAAATTATAATTACCCATTCCATCAACCATCATACTATCTAATATTGTACCATCTAAAGAATAAAGTTTGACTTTAATATTGTCAAGAATAAGTTCTTCGGTCTCCTTTGTACCATTATTATTATCATCAATCCACGTGAAACCATCTATGGAAATAGCTCCATCTATCAATCCAGCGTCAATATTTTCTTTATCGATTCCACTTTCTATCAATATGATACCCGTACTACCAGCTATTTGGGAATTATTTATATCACTATCTAGCGCTAAATCGGATCCTTGTAGAGGTATAGTTGAAGAATATCTATCAGTAGTGTCAAAAACCAAGTAATATGACCCAGCATCTAAATCACTAAATGTATACTGGCCATTACTATCTGATGTAGTTGATGAGATTTCAATATTTGCATTAGAATAAAGTGTTATTAATATTCCTTCCACAAATAGATCATTAGGATTTTGTATTCCATCTAAATCACTATCTACCCAAACTTCACCACTGATCTCACTTTTAATAAGTGAATATCCGCCATCAATATCAAGGTTACATTGGTTTCCTATTAAAGTAAAAGCCGAAGTGGTCCCTTCACCATTTTCTCCTGAAATATCAGAATTAAGAGACAAGTCTGAATCTACTTGAGCTGTAAAGTCTAAGGTGTCAATCGTCTCGAATGAGATATAGTAAGTACCAATTGCAAGTGTATCAAATAAGTAGTGTCCATTGACGCCGTTTGTTAGATTTGTGCTTGTAATCGTAGATTTTATAATAGATCCATCAGTGTTGTGTAAATTAACAGTAATTCCATTTAAACCTGATTCACCAGTATCCTGTAGACCGTTTGTGTTTTTATCTATCCATACATAATCCCCTACTTTTGGGAGCGCTTGATAACCAGCTGAATTGGTCAAGTTTTCTTCTCCTGGAATTAGTATTATTATGTCAGTAGATCCCATGACAATTATACTAGTTATATCTGAATCAGACAAGTCGTCTCCTTGATTAGCTATGGTATATTGATGTCCAATAGGTAATTCGAATTGTAAATAGACATCACCGGCTACTACATTTTCAAAACTGTAAAATCCTCCTTCATCTGACACAGTTTGAGCAATTAGATCACCATTGGCGTAAAACAACGATACATTTACGTTAGGTATGAATGATTCTTCTGCTTGAAACTGACCATCGTTATCAGCATCTAGCCATGTAAAACCACCAATTAATGAAGGAAGCTCGAAGAAACCAAAATCTATGTCTAGGAGTTCATCCCCAGATAAAATCACAATATTTGGTGAAGTGACAACTCCGTCAACCAATAATGCATCAGAATCTAATTCTTCATCACCTTGATTTGCAATGGTTATCGTATAAAACGGATTTTGAATCAATTCGATCGTGTAGCTTCCTGGAGATAATTCTGTAAATACATAGTACCCAGTTTCGTCAGTTTCTCTTGTTTTTATTGTTTCTCCTAATTCATTTTTAAGAGCAATCATTACACCTGCTAAACCAGGTTCATCCAGATCTTGAATACCATTGTTAAGTAAATCTTCCCAAATAAAATCGCCTATGGATCCAAATGTGAAAAACCCAGCATCAATATCTGTTAATTCTTGGTTTTCCGCAAGAAAGAACAATGAGGTAGTTCCGATACTTATTACTTCATCGACATCAGAATTAAGGAGCATATCTGCAATGTGAGTAGTGAATTCCAAATCCTCGCCCTTGATAAATTCGATATAGTAGTCACCTATTGGTAACTTCTTGAATTGATACTTCCCATCTAGGTCAGTTGTATCTGAATCAATAAGATCCCCTATTGTGTTTCTTAGATTTACTACGATCTCTGCAATTATTGGCTCATTAGAATCTCTTGTACCATTACCGTTTATGTCTGCCCATGTTAGCCCTTCTACACTAGGTAGTTTAATATAACCAGCTGCATTATCTATGGATATTTCGCCAGGCAGTAGTGTGAATTCAGCAGCTGTACCAAACCCATTTGTGCCATCTACATCTGAATCAGAGAGATTATCACCTATGTTAGCACCTGTGAATATATAGTCATCTAGTAATTCATATTGTAAATAGTATGTTCCAGCATTTTGATCTTCAAATGTATAGAATCCACCTAGATCACTTAGTGTATCCGCTATCAATGTGCCATCATTATCAAACAAAGAGACTAGAATGTTGGGTAAGAAGGATTCGTCGAATTGATACTGTCCATCGTTATTTTTATCTATCCATGTAAAACCAGAAATACTTACTGGAAGTATGAAGAACCCAAAATCAATGTCAGTATTTTGAGTGCCTGATATTATAGTTATTGGATTTGTACTTACAGTGCCATCGACTAATATCCCATCACTATCAAGTGTGGTGTCCGTTTCAGAATTTGCAATAGTAAGAGAAAGGAATTCGGCTGTATTTACTTCCAGAGTGTATACGCCAGGCGTTAAATTCGTAAATTCGTATTTGCCATTTGCATCGGTAATCGTAGAGTCTAATAGTATGCCATCATCACCTTTAAGGTATAAGGTTACATCTTGAAGACCAGGCTCATTTGTGTCTTGGATACCATCTTTATTCAGATCTTCCCATACAAAATCACCAATAGAACCCAATTTCAGAAAGCCAGCATCTATACTATCTACATGACCTCCTGTGAGATAAGAAAGGATGATTGACGTACCGTCATAATCATTGTCAGTTTCTGCATTTCCATTGTTTAAAAGAGTAGTAACAAACCCTGTAGGATGCTCAAACGAAATCAGATAATCACTAGATGGGATGTCCAAGAATTGATAAAATCCATTAACATCAGTTGTTGTAGTTGTTCCACTAGTCAGATTATTAGAAATATTGACTGTTACACCATCTATTCCAGGTTCATCAACCTGCTGGATGCCATCGCCATTTAGATCTTCCCATACATAATCGCCTATTGTAAGTAATCTAGATAGTCCTGCATCAATGTCAGTAATCTCTTCTCCAGAACTAACTGAAATGAGATTGGTAGATCCTAATCCGAATGCATTCGTAATATCACTGTTGTTTTGTTGTGTGCCAATATTTGGAATAACAAAAGTGAACCCTTCTTGTACATCTACCTCGATGAAATAATCACCTTGAAATACGGTAGGAAATAAATATTCACCATCGTTGTTAGAGCTTGTTGAAGATAAGAACGTTCCATTAGAGCTGTATAGATTGACAAGTATATTTGATTGTGAGAGGTCTCCGCTATCATTAGTGAAGTTACCATTTTGATCAAGGAATATTTTACCGGAAATCATTCCAGGATTACAATCATCATAATTGAATTTTCTGCAGCAGACACCTTGACTATCACCTGCAAAGAAAGACTCTACACATATTTCGTAAGTGCCTAGTTCTGCATATGAAGGTCCAATGTTTATCGCTGCATCATTCTCTGAATCAGAAATCAATTCCCAACCTTGCGGAAGATACCATTCGTATGTTACTTGTGGGTCATCAGATTCTTCAATATAAAATGGAACACACGCATGATCTGTACATACAACATATAAAGGCGCATAGTGCACTACAATCTGTATATTATCAATTAACACCTCAATTGGTTGAGATAATTTATTTCTTACCTGTATTGCATATCCAAAGTTTGGATTGTTAATCATGAATTGATTAAGATCCATGCCCCAATCATCATTTTCGCTACCATATCTCCATATAAAATCTGTACTGTCTGAAGTTGATGGCCAGTCTGAGTCAATTGGTAAAGCAGAGGTTGCTTTGTTCTCTCCTGCTCTTTGGCCTTGATAATTTAGTAGTTGTAGCGTCAGCCCATCTGTGTGTCCTTCTCCTCTTGTATGTCCTTCAACAAATATTTCTATTCCTGCTATTTTAGCTCCATCTGGAATGTTGAAACTCATTTTGTCTCCGAATGCCATTGTAGATCTCCGATATCCGTCGAGCGGGACTCTAGCGTAATTATCATCTGAAAGACGAAGATTATCCAAGTCTTGCCAAGATGTAAAAAATGGAAATAGATTTTGACGTGTGTCATTAGCAGCATTGGACACCTGTTCGCCTCGAGGCTCGAAATCAACCCGTATAGGGCAATGTGGAGCGGTCTGTGCAAAAGCATGATTACAAGTAATCATCATCCAAAGGAGTATGCCAACGCATAAACCCTTCGGGGTGTAGTTTTCTTCTTTGAAGCCCATTATGTGTGTAGTTTGTGGCTATGAAACCCATACATAACAGTTATTTATAATGTGTTAACTGTTATGTACGACACAAATATAAATAAATACTTTTTATATATATAAATAATTGTAATATTATTATAATAAAAAGTTTACTCCCTACTTAGAATTAGTAATTTTTTTAGAACTATGAAATCATTTTTTCATTTTACTATCTATTGTAATCAGATTTAGGAATATATTATTAAATTACAATTAATAGTATTATCACGACATGACTGTAAATAGAAATTACAATATACTTTTGACAGCTACACTTATATTTTTTATAAGTCAATCAGTAATAAGCCAGGAGCAATGGATTGAATTTAATCGCTCCCCTGAAAAAGTGAGTGCGAAGATAATTTATGACTCTCAATCAGGAGGGGTTTTTCGATATGTTTTGAAAACAAATAATGATACATTATTGCTTCTTCCAAAGGATGTAAATAAATTTTTGTTTAGCAAAAGGAAAAAGGGGGATGTAATATTACAATCATTTTCAAGCAATAGGAAAGAGGCGGAATTTTATCAAGAAAAGATCAATAACAGTTTAAGAATATTTG